>Ga0190310_1000307_pt1 | contig 16967 bp, 18 predicted proteins | sample 48700778_MG_FD_165059 | JGI IMG/M metagenome (GOLD analysis project Ga0190310, IMG submission 165059) | Hydrothermal vent sediment bacterial communities from Southern Trench, Guaymas Basin, Mexico - 4870-07-7-8_MG | ecosystem: Environmental > Aquatic > Marine > Hydrothermal vents > Sediment ... | reverse complement strand
CACTTGCAATAGCTATACTTCTCATAAAGCCTCCCTTAATTTAAATATTTAAATATTTAAAATGCTTTTTAAAAGTAATTTTTTAATAATTTCTTCTTCTGCTTTTAAAATATCTTCAGGTAGTCTCTCACCATTAGAAATAAAAGTAATTGGTGGTATTCTGTTATCTAATATCCAAAGAAGTGGCATACTATTAGAAATTTTGTCTATAAAAGTCAAAAATATACCTTCTATAGGAAACTTCTCAATTTTTTCCCATAATTTCAAAATATACTCATAATGTTCAGTTGCCCTCACAACCCATTGAAATCTTAAAAAAGGCATCTTTAAAATTAAATCTTCTAAATCATTTATCATAAGTCTTTTTTCTAAACTGGGAGTATCTATTAATACATAGTTATACTTAGTTAAAATTGATTCTATCTCTTTAAGTTCCTCAAGATCTAAAATTTTAAAATCAATCTCTAAAAGCTCTGCCAATCTTTTTGTTTGAAAATTATTTCCTACTTTGTAATTATCAAGACTTATTACCAACACTTTGGCATGGTATTTATACTTATACCATACTGCTAATTTAAAAATATTAGTAGTTTTACCTGTTCCTGAATCACCAATAAATACTTGATACTTAGAATTGGAGACATTTCTTTTTTCTTTCAATTTTTCAGAAATAAATTCTAATAAATCTGAATTTGTTGTAATTAATTCCTTAGCTATAAAAGGTGGAATTCCTTTTTCAATTAAATTTAAATAATTTATATTTTTAAGCTGTGGATTTAGGATATTATTTAGCATTTTTTTTATTTCTGCAATTTCACGCTTAATATAATTTTCAAACTTTTGTTCATCGTTTGCTAATTTTGTCTCAACCTCAGGAAGATTATTTTTTATTATTACTTCCTCCTCCTCAATAGCTGCAGTCATTTCATAAATCTGTCCTTTTTCAGTATTTATTTGTTCTGAATCAAGAATTACTGCCTCTTCTCCAAATTCTTTTTTTACTTTATTTAAAACTTCTAAAATACTTTTCCCTCTAAATTTTTTGATTTTCATTTCTTATTCCCTCACCAGTCTTATCACTTCTAAAATTTCTATTTTTATATCTATAGGAATTTCTGCTTGGGAAATTACAGGTATATGTGCTAAACTTCTTTCTATAAGTTTTCTTAAATGTCTTCTAATAGTAGGACTACATAAAATGACAGGCATAATATTTTTTTGATTTGCCCTTTCTACAGCTTGTGTAAGAGCTGTTACTATCTTACTTCCTATTTTAGGATCAATCATTAAAAATGTTCCTTGTTCAGTTCTTTGAAGAGATTTTTTAATAATTTCTTCTATATCATCTCCTATTAAAATAGAAGGCAAGGTATGATCTGTTAAAGCAGGTTTCACTATAAATCTTGATAATTTTTGTCTTACATATTCTGTTAAAATTTCTGGATCTTTGATAGTAGCTCCATAATCACTAATAGTTTCAAAAATTGTTACTAAATCTCTTAAAGGTATACCTTCTTTTATCAAACCTTGAAGAACTTTTTGAATAATAGTTAAGTTAGCATTATTAAGACATTCTTCTACTATCTTGGGATAATATTTACTAAGAGTATCTATAATTCTTTGAACTTCCTGTTTAGTTAAAAGTTCATCTGCATATTTTTTTATTATCTCAGCTAAATGTGTAGTAATTACTGTAGATAATGTTACTACTGTAAAACCTGCTGTTTCTGCCTCATCTCTAAGTTCTTCAGTTATAAAATAAGCATTCATTCCAAATGTAGGTTCTTTAGTTGGTATAGCTCCCTTAGGTGGAACTAAATCAGGACTTGAAGGTAAAGCCATTAAATAATTAGGCATAAGTTCTCCTTTTGCAACTTCTACCCCTTTAATTAAAATAGAATATTCTCCAGGTTTTAATGCCAGATTGTCTCTTACATGAACAGGTGGAACCATTATACCTAATTCTTGAGCTAAATGTTTTCTTAAATTTTTAATCCTTGCAAGTAGATCTCCTCCTCTATTTTCATCTGCTAAATAGACTAATCCATATCCTAACTCAATAGCTAAAAGCTCCACAGGTCTTATTTCTTCAACCTCTGGTGGAGGGGGAGCTTTTTTTTCTGGAATTATTTTTTCTTTTCTTTTTTGAGCTGTATAAGAAAAATATCCTAAGGTAAAAAGAAAAACACTAAGAAGAAAAAAGGGTAGAAAAGGTAGTCCTGGAATTAAGGAAAGAATAAAAACAACACCCCCTGCTAACATAAGTGCTTCTGGACGAGCAGCAAACTGAGTAGCAATATCTCTTCCCATTCCTGCTTCTGCAGCTGCTCTACTCACTAAAATTCCAGCTGAAGTAGAAACAGTAAGAGCTGGAATTTGAGAAACCAAACCATCACCAATAGTAAGAATGGTATAAGTTTGAGCTGAAGTTGCTAAATCTAAACCTCTTTGTAAAGTTCCTATCAAAATCCCTCCAATTATATTAATACAAGTAATAACAAGTCCTGCTATAGCTTCTCCTCTAATAAATTTAGAAGCACCATCCATAGCTCCATAAAAATCTGCCTCTTTAGCTATATTTTCTCTTCTTTTTTTAGCTTCGTTCTCATCAATTAGACCAGCATTTAAATCTGCATCTATAGCCATTTGTTTACCTGGCATAGCATCTAAAGTGAATCTTGCTGCCACTTCTGCAATTCTTTGGGCTCCTCTTGTAATAACTACAAAATTAATTAAAACCAAAATTAGAAACACAATAAACCCTACGATATAATTCCCACCTACAACAAATTCTCCGAAACTTTTTATTATATGACCTGCTGCATGTGTTCCTTCATGACCTTTCAAAAGGATTATTCTTGTGGTAGCTATATTCATTGAAAGTCTAAATAAAGTAGTTACAAGAAGTAAAGCAGGAAATCCAGTAAAATCCAAAGGCTTATTTACCTGCATAGTCATAATGAGAACAAGGACAGATACCGAAAAATTAAGGGCTAAAGCTAAATCTATAAGATATGGAGGTAAAGGAAAAAGAATAATAGAAAATAAAATAACAATACATAGTATGGCAATAACATTGTAAAAATCAAAAAAATTTTTTAATGTAAAATATCTTTCCATAATTTTTTACTTAATTCTGAGTCTTATTTTCTTCAAAATTGAAATTTTTAAATTTATTCATTTTAATTTTTCTAAGTTTATAAACATAAGCAAGAACTTTAGCCACTGCTTGGTACAATTCTTCAGGTATATATTTTCCTATTTCAACTTTTTCATAAAGAATTTTAGCTAAAAGTGGATCCTGATAGATAGGAATTTTATGATGTTCTGCAATTTCTCTAATTTTTTGAGCAAGATAATTTTTACCTTTTGCTATAACTTGAGGTGCAGGCATTTTACCTAATTCATATTTTAAAGCTACAGCATAATGAGTGGGATTAGTAATTACTACATCTGCCTTAGGAACCTCTGCAAGCATTCTTCTTTGAGCAAGTTCTCTTTGTTTTTGTCTTATTCTTGCTCTAACCCATGGATCTCCTTCAGTTTGTTTTAATTCTTCTTTTAATTCATGACGAGTAAGTTTTATTTTCCTTTCTACATCCCATCTATTATAAAGCCAGTCAAGAATTCCAAGAATGGTAAGAATAACTATAAGTTTAGAAAGAAAATCTTTTAATAAAATTTTAAAATTGTATGCTAAATAAGGCACATCTACTCCAAAAAGTTTTAAAATATTTGGTAAATATTTGCTTATAATCCAGTAAGTAATTCCTGTAATGATCAAAATTTTCAATAAAGCCTTTAATAATTCAAAAAGAGCTGTTAAAGAAAACATTCTTTTAAAACCTTCTACAGGATTAATTCTTTCAAATTTAAAGCTGATAACCTCCTCTGCCCAAATTCCTCCTCCAGTTTGAATAAGATAAACTATAATAGCGGCTAAGGAAATGATAATAAAAAAGGGTAAAAGAATTTTAAGAACAGAAGAAAAAAGTGTTTGATTTAAGTTTAAAAAGGTATTTATATTTAAATCAAAATAGTAACTATTGAGAGATTTGTAAAAGATAAAATAAAATTGATGAAAAAATATATAACTAAGAAACATAAAAGTAAAAAATCCAGTGCTTATAATAGCTACAGAGGATAATTCTCTACTTTTAACAACCTGTCCTTTTTTCCTTGCTTCTTCTCGCCTTCGTGGCGTAGGTTCTTCTGTCCTTTCCTCAAGTGGCTCCTCTGGCATCTTTTTACCTCAAAAAAATAAATATAGATTTAAAATAATCAGTAAAACAAGGATACATAATTCTTGGAAGAACAACTAACATAAAACCAAAAAACAAAATACCCAATCCTATTATCAAAGGGAAAGCTACAAAAATAATATTCATCTGGGGTATTAATCTTCCAATAATAGCCAAGCTTACATAAATAAGTGTTATAAAAATTAAAAGGGGAGCTAAAAATTTAATACTTAATTCAAATATAAGTTTGCTTTTTTTAATAATAAAAAGAGCTAAACCTTCTTTTAATGAAAAACTTCCAGGAGGAATTTTATCAAAACTTTCATAAAGAAAATATATTAAATAATGATGAAAATCGAAACTAAAGAACAACAGTAAAAAAATAATATATACAAATTGAGAAATAACTGGCATACTAAATCCAGATATAGGATCTATAGTTTGAGATATACCAAATCCCATTTGCATACCTACAAGTTCTCCTCCTAACTGAATTCCAGCTAAAATAATTCTAAAAATAAGGGAAATAAGAAAAATAAGAATAAAATCTGAAAGCAAAATCAACATTACATTATATACATTATTAAGTGGTGGTAATTTAAAAGATATGACAGGAGTTAAAATGAAAGCTAAAACCAACGAAACAAGGATTTTTAATTGAGTAGGGAAAAAAGCTATTCCAAAAATAGGAAAAAGAAAAAATAATAAAAGGGTTCTATAAAATATAAAAAAGAAAATATAAATATTCTTTTCCAAAATCTGCAATATCTCCATAAGTTATTTAATAAAATTTGGAATATTTAAAATTAAATTTTCTGTAAAGGTAACCAATTTTTTCAAAGCCCATGGTAAAGTTAAGATGAATACTAAAATCATAGCTAATATCTTTGGAACAAAGGTAAGTGTCATTTCCTGAATCTGTGTTACAGCTTGAAAAATACTTATAACTAAACCCACCAATAAAGCTGTAAGAAGAAGTGGTCCTGAAAGAAGTATACAAATCTTAACTGCTTCTTTAGCTAAGGTTAAAACTGTAGTATCAGTCATAAGAATTTTCCTCCTTAATAAAAACTCTTTATTAAAGAAACTACCAATAAATTCCATCCATCAACAAGAACAAAAAGAAGTAATTTTATAGGAAGAGATATCATCATAGGAGGTAACATTAAAATTCCCATTGAGATAAGGACACTTGATACAATTACATCTATAACTAAAAAAGGGATATATAATAAAAATCCTATTTGAAAAGCTGTTTTAAGTTCACTTATCATAAAAGCTGGAATAAGTGTAAAGATAGAAACATCATTTGGGGTTTTAGGACGTTCTTCATTTCTTAATTTTACAAATAAAGCTAAATCTTTTTCTCGAGTATTTTTAAACATAAATTCCTTAAAAGGTTGAACTGCTCTCTCAAAAAGTTCTTTTTCATTTATTTGTTTATTAAAATAAGGTATTAAGGCTTCTTCATATACTTTTTGAAAAGTAGGTGCCATGATAAACATGGTTAAAAAAAGTGCTAAGGAAATCAAAACTTGATTAGGAGGTGTTTGTTGAGTGCCTATAGCATGTCTTAAAATAGAAAAAACTACTACTAATCTGGTAAATGAGGTGAGCATTAATAAAAGTGCAGGAGCTACAGAAAGAACAGTAAGTAAAATCAAAATTTGTAAAATTGTAGAAATCTGTTCTGGAGCTTGAGCATTTTCAAAACTTATTTTTAAAGCAGGAAAAGTTACAGCGTATAAACTAAGCATTATCATCTTTAACTTCTCCTAAATATGTAAACCCCTTTTCTGAATATCCTAATAATATCCTTTTCTTATCAACCTCAATTAACAAAATTTGTGCCTTATAATTAATAGGTTTTATTTCAAGAATTTTAATATGATTAGATGCAGAATTTTTGACATTTATTTTTTTGTATAAATGAGCTCCTAAAGGAAAAAAACTTAATATTAATAAAACAATTCCCAAACTTTGCAAATAGTGAATCCATTCCATATTTTATGAGCCCAATTTTTTAACTCTTTCTTGAGCACTAATAATTTCTGTAATTCTTACTCCGAATTTATCATTAACTACTACTACTTCTCCTTTAGCCATTAGTTTTCCATTTACATAAATTTCTACAGGTTCCCCTGCAAATTTTTCGAGTTCAATTACAGATCCCTGATTAAGCTTTAGAAGATCCCTAATAAACATTTTAGTTCTTCCAATTTCAGCAGAAATTTCCAAAGGTATATCAAGAATAAATTCTAATTCTGGATAAACACCTGTTTTTTGAGCTGGGGAGAGTTCTTCTAATTTGGCAGGTTGAGAAGATGAGATTTCTTTTTGAGATTCTTTTGAAGATTCTTGCTTTTGGGTTTCTGATGTCTGAGCCTCTTTTAAAGCCTCTTCCCACATAGCCATTAAATCATCTGGACTCATCTTTTCAGATTCCTTAGACTCTTGAGATTCTTCAAATTCTTTAGACTCTTTGGCTTTTTCTGAAGCCTCTGTTGTCTTAACTGTTTCAGAATTTTCAGCTGTTTCTTGAGATTTTTTTGCTTCTTTTATTTTTTCTAATTCTTCTTTTGTTTCTTCTGCCATTAACTTTCCTCCTTTTTAATATTCTCTTCTTCTTCAAGAGTTAAAAACTTTTGAACCTGCACAGCCATTCGATTCTTAAAAACCCCTAATTTTCCAAGTATTTTAGGAATTCCTTCTATATAAATTTCTACAGGCTCTTCTATTTTTTTATCCAAAACAATTACATCTCCTTCTTCAAGATTTAATAAATCTTCTAAAGTTATAATTGTTTTTCCTAAAATAGCACAAAGAGATACTTCACTTCCAAGAACATATTTCTCTATAGATTTTTTCCATGCTAAATCTACATATTCTTCAAATTGATAGGGAGAATATAATTTTGCTTTAACAGGTTGAAGAGTATTTAGAGAATAACAAAATAAAATTTTACCATTTAAAGATTCAAGCTCTACATTATAACCTGTAACTATTACTGTTTCTTCAGGCATCAAAACCCTTGCAAACTGGGGATTAACTTCTCCTCTAATATATTTAGCTTTAACAGGCATGATGTTTCTCCAGGCTTTCTCTAATTCATTAAAAATAATATCTACTACTCTTTTAATCAATTTTTGCTCAATAGAAGTAAATTCTCTACCTTCAACTTTTATATGTTTTCTTTCTCCTCCTAAGAATCTTTCTATAAATAAAAATGCTAAGTTAGCATCTATAACTAAAAGACTTTGTCCCTTTAAAGGCTCCAATTTAAAAATATGAATAGAAGTGGGAACTGGTATTCTATTTAAAAAGTCTTTAAATCTTTCCATTTGAAGAGGAAGACCGTAAATATCAATCACTTCTCTTAAAATAGTTGAAAGATGCATTCTCAAACTTCTAATCAATTGTTCATTTATAACCTCTAAACCCGGTATTCTTAAACGGGCAGAGATAGCATAATTCCTGAAGTCAAAAGGTTTAATCTCTTTTGTATCTTCTTTTTTCTCAGGTGTAGTATCTATCTTTCCCTCAGCTAAACCAGCTAATAAAGCATCTATTTCATCTTGACTCAAAATTTTTTCTTCCATATTTTTACTCCATAATATACTGTGTTATATATATATTTAATACTATTTCTTCTCCTAATACTGAATTTATTTTATGTAAAAGTTCATTTTTTATTAATTCTTTGGCACCAGGCTGTAAAACCTCTTCAGGTGTTTTAGAACTTAAGGTTGTAATAATTATATCTTTAATTTTAGGTTCATTATGTTTAATTTCTTCTTCTAATTTTTTATTTTCTAATTCTAATGCTAATCTAACTTGCAAATATCTTTTTCCAGTAGGATCAAAGAGATTCACTACAACAGGTTCCATATTATAAATTATTGTATTTTTATGATGAAGCTCTTTACCTTTTTCTTTACCCTCTTTTTTAGAAGTAAGTAAAGCAACAACCCCACCTGCTAAAGCTATTATTAATACACCTATTATTAAAAATAATAAAAATTTTTTCTTACCTCCTTTTTTTGTTTTAGATATTTGCTCTTGAACCTCTTCTTTTGTCTCTTCTGCCATATTAACCTCCTTATCTTTATCTTTATTTTTTCAAGATATATGCCTACTCATTAATTATTAAAATAAAACATTTTATTATAAATTATTGTCATCTTTTTGACATTTTGTCAAAAAATTTATAATTTAATTCTCTATAAAGCAAAAATTGTTTAATCAGTAATCCTTGAGAATAACCTGTAAGTCCTTTGGTTCCTATTACTCTGTGACAGGGATAAATAAGAGGTAAAGGATTCTTTGAAAGTATTTTTCCTACAGCTCTATAAGCTTTATTAAATCCTGTTTTTTCTGCAAGTTTTTTATAAGTTATAATTTCTCCTATTTTTAATAATTTGAGTTCGTTAAGAATTGCAGCTTGAAACTTTGTTACTACAATTTGATGTGGCACTTTGACATAGTTTTCTTTAAAATTCCAATAATCAAGAAAAGCATGATAAAAATTCTTTATCCAATTTAAAACCTTAGATGAACTTATACTAATAATTTTTGAGTTTATATCAAAATTAAATTCAAATTGCAATTTTATTAATTTTCCAGAATCAGTCCAGATTAAATAAAATTTGAAGGGAAATAAACTTAAAATAGCCTCTTGCATTTTTATATAAATAATTATAATAATTGGTATGAAAAGAGTAAAGCTTGAAGATTGTGTTTTAGAATTAGTTCAAGGAGATATTACTGAACAGGATACTGAAGCTATAGTAAATGCAGCTAATGAAAGGCTTATTCCTGGAGGAGGAGTTGATGGAGCTATTCATAGAAAAGGTGGACCTGCTATTTTAGAAGAATTAAGAAATAAATATACTCATTGTCCTACAGGACAAGCTGTTATAACAGGTGCAGGGAATCTTAAAGCTAAATATGTAATTCATGCAGTTGGTCCTATATATAAAGATGGTAAAAGTGGTGAAGCTGAATTATTAGAAAGTGCTTATAAAAATGCCCTTGCAAAGTGTTTAGAATATGATATAAATTCTATCTCCTTTCCATCTTTAAGCACTGGTGCTTATGGATATCCTATAAAATCTGCAGCTCAAATTGCTTTAAGAACTGTAATTGATTTTCTTAAAGAACATAAAAAACCTAAGCTTGTTCGATTTGTTCTTTGGGGAGAAGAAAACTATAAAGCTTTTGAAGAGGTTTTAGAAAATCTTCTCTAAATATTCACTCTTTTGTTCCCTTTTTAGGAAGTGGTATATATTCTACTGAAGGTGTCCTTCTTACAGGTTGAGGAAAAAGTTTCATAAGTTGATATATTTCTATTGGCATATTTTTATTTACAGGTAACCCCAATTTTTTAGCCTCCTCATAGGTGATAGGATAATCATGAGTGAAATAACCTTGAGATAAAACTTCAGCTATTTCCTCTATTTTTTCTGGTGGATATTTATCATTTAAAATTATTTTTAAGTTTTCTTTCATTTGTTTTAAAGCCATTTCAGCAACATCTGCCAAAATTAAAGTTTTATCATCTATATGTTCCAAGGGTTTTCTCTTTATTGCTCTCAAAAGAGAGGCAGCTGGATATTCTCCTATTTGAGGATCAACAGGTCCAAGAACTGCATGTTCATCCATTACAATTTCATCACAAGCAAGAGCAATAAGTGTTCCTCCACTCATAGCATAATGAGGTATAAAAGCTGTAACTTTAGCAGGATGTTTTTTTATAGCAAGAGCTATTTGAAGTGCTGCTAAAACTAATCCTCCAGGTGTATGAAGAATAATATCTATAGGAACATCTTTATCAGTAAGATGTATAGCTCTTATTATTTCTTCTGAATCATTTATATCAATAAATCTCATAATAGGAAATCCTAAAAGGTTCATGGTTTCCTGACGATGAACAAGAAGAATAACTCTTGAGCCTCTTTTTTTCTCAATAGCTTCTATAGCCTTTTGACGAGCAATTTCTAAAAATTTTTGTCTTAGAAAAGGTTGCATTGCTATAGCAAAGAATATAAGCCAAAAAAGATCGCCAAATCCCATATAAATTACCTCTTTTTTTATCTTTTATCTATATCAAAAAGGGAACCAAATATTGAACATTCATCTAAATAGAATTTATATTTCCTTTTACAAAATAATCTATAAATTAAAGCACCTGCTACAAATCCTCCTATATGAGCAAACCAGGCAACTCCACCAAAAGAAACAGGAATAGCTAAAGAAAAAAGTCCACTATAAAATTGAATTAGAAACCAATAACCTAAATATAAAAAAGCTGGGATTTCAAAAAATACAGGAAAGAAAAATACAGGAAATACTACTAAAATTCTTGCTAAAGGATACATCATAAAATAGGCACCCATCACTGCAGATATAGCACCTGATGCTCCTACCACAGGAGTAATTGAATTTTTATAAATTATAGCATGAGTAAAGGTTGCTAAAATTCCGCAAAAAAGATAAAAAAGAAGAAACCTAAAAGGTCCTAAGCGATCCTCTACATTATCTCCAAAAATCCAAAGTGTCCACATATTTCCTATTATGTGAAACCACCCTCCATGAATAAATAGATGAGTGATAAAAGAAAGATACTTATAATAAGAGGGTTCTCCTACTAATACTGCAAAATACTTATCAAAAAACCTTGCTGGAATAAATCCCCAAGTTCTAAAAAAAGTTTCTCTTTCTATAGGAGAAAGAGAGATTTCATAAAAAAAAACTATAATGTTTATAAAAATTAAAATCCATGTCATTATAGGAGGATTTCTACGAGGAAGAATATCCTGAAGCGGGATCATCCAAGAGCTCCGATAATTTCTCCTCTTACTTTCTTTCTAAAAGTTTCGCTTTTTTCAACAAGTTTATCAAATTCTTCTTTTTGAGAAGGAATTTTACCAAATTCATAAGGTTCTATTTTGATGAAATTTTCAAACCCTTCTTTTCCTTTTTCTAAAAATATTTTGGCAAATTCTAAAAATACACTTCCATCTTTAGACAAACTATAAAATTCTGCACTTCTTAAAGCATATCTATTTCCATTAAAACTAAGAGAAACTCCTTTATTTTCTCTAATTAAAGTCAGTGCTTGAGTATCTGTTATACTATCTCCTACATAAAATCCTTCAGAAAGAGAAATGGATAGCTCTTCAGAAATCTTTTTACAGGCATTAGCTTTTTCAAATCCTCCAATAGGATTTACTTCTCTTAAAAAAATTCCTATATCCATATCCCAAATTATATGAAAGAATATTTCTTCTAATCGGTCTAAAATCCTTAGTAGTTCTAAAGGTAAGTCTTCTGGTTTTTTAGCATCCTTAGGTAATTTGATCTCTGGCATGTTAAGAATCTCTTCATAAAGCTTTCTTAAAATCTGAGCTTCTGAGGAGGAAATTTTTATCTTGTCAAGATCAACTTCTGTACAAAAAACATTTTCCATAGGAAAGTTTGTGATTTCACAAAGTGCTTCTAAATAAGGTTTATAGCTTGTGCTTATTATAAAAGTCGGTAAAAATTGACTTAATTTAAACAAAGTTTCAGGAACTTCGGGTAAAAATATAAGAGTTTTTCTTGAAAATTCTCTTAAGCTTTTATTATCTGCACCAAAAAGTTTTAAAAAAGGAAGAATTAATTTGAGGGTGTCTCCAGCTTTATATCCTTCTTTCTTTTTTATATCTGCCAAATAATCGTCAAATCTTGAAATTTGAGTAAAAAATTTGTCACCCTTTGGAATAATAGCTTGAGAATATTCAAAAGCATTATCATTGAGAGTTAAAGGACCTTCGCAATCAAGTGCTAAAAATGGCATAAAATTTGCTTTATATTTTAAAAACTTATGACTTTTAAAATTATAAATTTAAACTAAAAGAAGTCAAGAAAAACTATTTTTGGAGAGAATTATGATAATTGGGAAAGCAAAAACAAAGTTAAAATTTTCCTTTAATGGTTATGAATTTAATTTAAAACCAAAAGAAAAGCTTCTTTTTGCAGATGACGTTTTTCGACTTCTTCCACAGAATCTACAAACACAATTTGAAAAAGCCCACAGTGTGCTTCCTCCTTTTTATGAAGGTCAGGATTTGAATGGAAAAACTCTTTTAGTTTTTGCTCAAGCAGCTATCGGTGACGCTCTCTGTATGACCCCTGCTTTAAGAGAAATCAAAAAGCGTTATCCTAAAATGAAACTTTGGGTAGGTATATCAGGTAGAGCTCGTCCAGTTTTAGAAGGGCTTCCTTATATAGATAAACTTCTTTCTCATCCAGCTCCTATTAAAGAAGTAGTTAAAGCAGATTATATGATTAAAGCAGTAGAAATGGTTGGAAAGCCTCAGTTTGATAATATGAATATGATTCAATATTTTCTTTGGAAGTTTCATCTTTATTTTGCAGAAGATGAAACCCCTGATGTAGTAGTTGATGAAAAAATAAAAAAAGAAATAGAAGAAGTTATTACTCAAATAAAGGAAGTTTCAGGTAAAAAAAAGATTTTACTCTTTCATTATCTTGCTTCATCCATTCATAGAACTTTACCACCCAGACTTCTTAAAGATATAGAAGATTTAATCTGGAATGAATATGTTCCTGTAATTTGCAGTTTACCAGAAGAAGATATAGCTGTAGAAGTGACTTTAGATGTTTATGGGATTCGTGCTGCTAATCTTTCGTCTTTTATGAAAGATATTCGCTATTTAATAGCTGCAGTAAGTTTAGCTGATGCAGTTATTACTGCAGATACAGCCACTGTTCATATTGCAGCTGGACTTAAAAAACCTGCTGTTTTAATTTCAGGAGCTATAGAACCTGAATTAAGATGTGGAACATATCCAAGTGTTATTCCTTTAAGACCCAATTATCATGGACAAACTTGTGTTTCTCCATGTATGATACATGCTACTCAAACACCCTGTAAAGAAGCCCAAATAAAAAAGCAATTTTATAGTCCTTGCTTAGAAAGCATACCTCCTAAGGTAGTGTATTTTGCTTTAAAAGATGCAGAACTTGCTTGTGAAAAAGATTACCCTAAACCTAAAAATTGTCCTCTTTGTGGTTATGAAGGGAATTTTAGCTTATTTGAAGTCATAAATCAGCACAGAATTTTTGAATGCCCCTCCTGTAATTTGCAATTTACTTATCCTTTAAAAGCTATGGATCATGATAAAGCCTACAAAAAAGAAGTAAAAGACTTATTAAGCATTAGCAGCATGGATTATAACTGGGCTAAAACTGTGCTACCTGAAGAAGAAGAAATAAAAAGATGGGAAAAAGTTCCAAGATTTAATGTTTTATTACCTATTCTTTCGGTTATTCCAAAGGGTAAACTTTTTGATGTAGGATGTAGCTCTGGCAATTTTTTACTCCTTGCCAGAAAAAGAGGTTTTGAGGTTTATGGAATGGAAACTTCTGAAGAGGCAGTAAAAATAGCAAAAGAAAAATTTGGTTTAAATGTAGTGAAAGCTCTGTCTTTTGATGAACTTCCTGAAGAATTTAAAGGTCCTTATAAAATAATTACAGCTTTTGAAATTTTAGAGCATGTAGATAATCCTTATAAATTTTTAAAAGATATTTACTCTATGCTTGAAGATAATGGATTTTTACTTTTAAGTTGTCCCACTTTTTATAAATTTGAAAATATAGCTCTTGGATATAGAAAATATAAATGGTGGGGTGAAGATTTTCCTCCTCACCGTCTTACTCGTTGGAAACCTTGGACTTTATTTTATGCTTTAAAATATGTTGGCTTTTCTGAAATTTTTATTTTTACTGAACCTCTTGTTCCTGAAAAAGTGCTTGAAGGAATAAATCCAAAAGAAGTTGAAATTAAACAACAAGATGGTCTAAATTTTATAATCCCCAGAAACATAACTTCTCTTATTGTGCTTGATACCTTAAAATTTTTCTATTTTAACTCTCGTTTCCTTGGCAATTATCTATATGCTTTGGCAATAAAAGGAAAAACTTATAATAATTGGGAAGAAATTATAAAGAGAGCTATTCACTATTCTGCTGCAGAAATAATCTGGGAAAAGGAGATAAAGTATAAATGAAAAAATTAAGATTTCAAATAAGAACCTGGAATAGAGCTAAAAAGCTGGAAATTTGTGTAAGAAGGATTGCTGAGGAAGTGATTAAAATTGGAGCTGAAAAGGATTGCATAATATTTGTAATAGATAATTGTTCTTCTGATTCAACTCCCAAAGTTTTGAAAGAATTAAAAAAGGAATTTCCCTTCATTGTAACTTATAGATATCCTAAATGGTGTAAAATCGGAGAAGAATTAACTATTCCAGAAGAGGTGTGGAAAAAGGTAAAGGCTGAATTTACATGGTGGTTTGGTGATGATGATATTTTACTAAAAGATACTCTACCAATTGTCTGGAAAGTATTGAATTCAGAAAAAACCAAAAATTGTGCTATTATCCATACAGGACATGGATGGCTTAAACCTCATAGTTATAAAATTTATGAAGGCACAGTGATAGATTTTGCTAATCTTATGGGGTTTAATCAATTTATTGGATGGGTAACTTCAGTTATTACTAATCTTATTTATCGTCAAAATAAACTAAAAGATTTTGGAAAAGATTATATAACTGAAATATTTCCTAAATATAAAGAAGTTTATGGTGCTACTGCATTCCCTCATGTCTTAACAATTTTACATTTTTTTGCCTATGATCCTGCTATAGTGATTGATTATCCTATAGTAGAACCTATGAACCCTCAGCAAGAAGAAGATGCTGAAAGATGGGAGAAAGAAAATATAGGATGGAAATATTTTCTTGTGCCTAAAGCATTAAAATTTATGTATGAAGAAGGGATACTTAAGGAAAAATTAAAACCAGGATTTTTTAAATATCTTAACTATAACCTTTGGGATAGATTCTTAACAGAAATGATTGCTGCAAGATTAGGAATTTATACCAGAAACCCTCGTCCAGATGAAGGTTGGAAATATATTCTTGATATAGCAGATTTAATTGATGATCCAACAATTGCCAAACAGATTAGAACTAATGTCTATTTAGTCTGCGAGCTTTGCAAAGAATATCAATTTTTAAAGAAAAAACTGAAAATCCTTTCTGAGAAAGAAACTTTATTAAAAAAAGATTTAGAAACTCGTTTAAATGAAATTAAAAAAACCTTACTTGAAACCTATCAGGAAATAATTAAACCCATTTTTGAAGAAGGGTGGGCTGGAAGAGGATATAAAAAATGAAAGCAGTAATTTTAGCAGGTGGTAAAGGTACTCGTTTAATGGAAGAAACTATAATAAAACCTAAACCTATGGTAGAAATTGGAGGAAAGCCTATTCTGTGGCATATTATGAAAATATACTCTGCCTATGGTATAAATGAATTTATTATCTGTGTTGGATACAAAGGTTATATTATCAAAGAATATTTCGCAAATTACTTCCTGCATAACTCTGACCTCACCGTAGATCTCAAAAATAACTCCATTACCTATCATTCCTCTAAAGCTGAACCATGGAAAATAACCATTGTTGATACAGGAGAAGATACCCAAACAGGGGGAAGACTTAAAAGAGTTGCTAAATATTTAAAAGGAGAAGATATATTCTGTTTCACTTATGGAGATGGGCTTACAGATACCAATATTGCAGATGAAATAAGATTTCACAAAAAACATGGAAAACTTGCTACAATTCTTGCTGTGCAACCTCCTGGAAGATTCGGAGCTTTAAAAATGAAAAGAGAATTAGTAAAAGAATTTATAGAAAAGCCTCCTGGTGATGGAAGCTGGATAAATGGAGGTTTTTTTGTTTTATCGACTAAAGTTCTTGATTTTATAGAAGGAGATAATACATCTTGGGAATCTACGCCTCTCAAAACTCTGGCTCAAATGGGAGAATTGATAGCTTATAAACATTATGGATTTTGGCACCCTATGGATACTCTAAGAGATAAAATTTATTTGGAAAAACTTTGGAACTCTGGCAAAGCTCCTTGGAAAGTTTGGTAAAATTTAAAAGTTCTTTTAATAGCTTCCTCTAAGCTTACAGTTTCTTTTAAACCAAGTTCTTTTTTTGCTTTTTCAGTTGAAGGCACATATCTTTCTGGAATTTTTCCCGACTCAGGTTGTTTTTTTATTATTATATTAACTTTTTTTCCTGTAAGTTCTGTATAGATCTCTGCTATTTTTTTAGCAAGCTCTTTTAAAGAAATTTCTTTTTCAGAGCCTACATTATAAACTTCTCCTGGTTTGCCTTTAAGAAGGATTGTCCAAAGCCAATATGCGAGATCTTCTGCATACATGTAAGAAGTAATTTTTGTTCCATCACTCTCAATAACAATAGGTCCCCCCTTCAAAGTATCTCTAATAAAATTTCCTATTGCAAAATGTGCATCAAGAGGCATAAAAGGTCCTATGAATGAAAAACATCTTGCTATTACAATATTTAATCCCCATTCTTTCATAGCTCCATAGCATAAAAGCTCCCCTACTCTTTTTGCTTCTATATAATAAGTTTTAAGATTTTTAGGATCTATTTTTAAGCTTCCAAAAGAATTTTCTAAAATTTTTTTTCCATTAAAAAGTTGTTTTCCATAAATCACTCCAGAACTTATAAATAAAAATTTTTCAGCCTCACAATACTTAGCAAATTCTAAAACTCTTTTGGTTCCATTTATCCCTATATCAAGTAATTCCAAAGGCTCAATTTGTGTATAAGTAGCA
>Ga0190310_1000306_pt1 | contig 16998 bp, 26 predicted proteins | sample 48700778_MG_FD_165059 | JGI IMG/M metagenome (GOLD analysis project Ga0190310, IMG submission 165059) | Hydrothermal vent sediment bacterial communities from Southern Trench, Guaymas Basin, Mexico - 4870-07-7-8_MG | ecosystem: Environmental > Aquatic > Marine > Hydrothermal vents > Sediment ... | reverse complement strand
ACTTAAGTTCGCTTAAGTTTTCAGAAATTTCATTAATTAAATCATTTTTTTGATAAATATCAACAACATTTTCAATAACTCTAAGTTTTTGTTTAATTTCTCTAAGTAAATTCAATATTTGTGTAAATTTTTGACCAAGATCAATAACTCTAACATTACTACTTTGTTTTCTTTGATCAAATCTAATTGGTCTAATTGAATACTCAGTAAATTCAAACCCCATAATCAATCACTACTTAAAGAATTTCCTATGCTTAAAACTACTTACTACACCAGCACTTGGACTTGGAGTTGGTGTTGCTGTTCCTGTTGGTGTTGGACTTGGTGTTGGTATTGATGTTCTAAGTTTTTCAACATCTTCACGTAATATACGTACTGTTTCTCTAAGATTAGTAACTTCTGATCTAAGTTCTCGAAGTTTTGTAGGAAGTTCAATTATGTATGTCATAGTTTCCATTTCTTGATAAGCTCTAAGTGTTTTTTGAATAGCTACTTCACGTGTTCTAAGTCTAAGTTCTTCACTAAGTCTAGTAACTTCATGTTCAAGTCTAGTAGCTCTATCTAATAAAGCACTTATTTGACTATAAAGTGTATGTACAAGATCATTAAGTCTATCAACAGTTTCACGAAGAATAACATAATCATTTAATAAACGTTGATATTGAATAGCTGTATTTGTAAGTAATATTCTAAGTCTTTGATTTTCACGTTCAATAGATAATATTCTATCAAGTTGTGCACGTGGTGGAAGAGAACCACCAAAACTTCTTAATAAACCATGTAAATCAATTATAATAGTATCTCCAAATCTTTCACTAACATGTTCAATATTATAAACATTTTCTTCAGGAATAGTAATACTACCTATTTTTTGTTCAAGAATCATTAATCGATAACCTTCACGTTCAAGAATAGGTAATATTTGACTAGTGTATGAAATTGGTATTCCAAATATTGAAAGTGGTATAACATCTTTCCTATCAGGATGATAAGCCCAAACTTCAATAACACCTAAATCAAACTGAAACATTCTACGACCACTTAAATGATCATGAACAAGATTAACATTTAAAATTTGATAAACAGTAGGTTCACTACTATGAACATAAGCATATTTACCATAAAGTCCCTGTAAACCAACTGGAATTCTAACTCCAGGTGTTAAAGTAGGTGTTACTCTACGACTAAATTCACGATTAATATAATCAATAACATAACGATAAAGTTCACTCATGAATAAACAAAATCAATAAAATATTTTAAACTTATCTACAAAAGTTCTTTCTCACTTAAAATATCAATTGTTGATTCTTCAGTTTCATCAAAAAGTTCTTTACGTGTAATTTCATTCATAAGTTTCTTAACTTTACGAATTTTAGGACTTACATTAACAATAATATTCTTAACATCTTCAAAACTCATATTGTAAATTCTGTATTTACAAGACCATGAACTAACATACTCAACTTGTATATTTTCACCAAATTGTTTAGCAAAATAATCACATAATGTATCACTTGTACTTTCTAAAATACCAATATTTGATCTTGGGTTAAATTCAATAAAAGTAAATTCTTTTGTTTTTCTATCCTTAATAATTACACAATTACCACTTCTACATGAATAAACTTCAAAATTCTTAATATTTTCTGGGAATCTTTTAGTAATTTCAATACATTCATCTACATTAGCTTTACTATCGATATTAGTGTAATAACATACATTTCCATTTACTTTCATTTCCCTAACTTCAACATTTAATTCTTTAATTCTATTTTTAAGAGATTCAATTTTATTAAGTATTTTTTCTTTAAGTTTATCAAACTCATACATTAAATCAATTGTTGATATACTCCAAAGAATATGACTAAGTTCATAAACATCATCACTAAAAGTTGTTAAACCAGCTTTTTCACAAATTTCACTAAGCCTAATAAATGGAATTGAAAGCTCTTGAAATTTATCAACAAATTTACTAGCAATATAATATTCCATTTTACCACTTCTAACCTTAGTTTCAGCTTTCTGTAATAATTTCAATACCTTATCAATTTCTTTTAATGTAGATTTTATACAGAACGCTGTTGACATATTTATCACTTTTTCTTAAACAATTTCTTGACATATTCATTTGTGTATTTAATCATTGGTATTGTATAGTAATGTAATGCACCTAGTCTAAAATCCATACTTGTTGCAAATGGTAAAATTTTAGCAATTTTATCAAGTTTATCTTTTGTAACACCTTTACAAACCATTCCAAATTCAAAATTTTCACATTTCAACTCAACTTGTTCAAATTTTTGCTTAAGAATATTAATTACTGATTCATCCTTGTCATAATACTTAAGTTCTTGTTTATCTAAATCAATTTCAGTAGCATGTCCTTTTGCTGAACCAACTCTTAAATAAATTCTATTTCCAATAACCCAAGCACGTAATTCATGATAATCTCCTGGATCATATAAACCGTTTCTGTAAAGAATATCACTATTTCTACTCCACTTAATGCAAAATTCTTTTAAGTCATTACTTGCATTAGGTGCAAAATAACATTTATCATATACACTACTCCATTTACCAAATTCTGTTGAACCAACTTCAGCAAATCTATGTACACATGCTGAAAGATCGTTAATTTTTGAAACAAATGAATTACTTACTTTAAATGCACATGCATTACCTGTAAATTCCATTACAGAATTTTCAAGTTTAAAAATACTGAAATAATTAGTTTCACATTCTCTAGGACTTAAACCCATACCCATACAACTTAATCTCTCATGACTAAGTTCATTTAAAATCTCTTTAACATTATCAAGAATTTTCTTAACTTGATCAAGAACAGCTCTTTCCTCAAGTGTTAATAAATCACGTTGAGATTCAAGATATTCAACCTCACGTTCAATATCACGTACAATATCCCAACCTTTTGAAATACCTTCAACAACATCTCTCCAAGTAGCTTTACCAAGTTGAACATTAGTAGCTAATTCTCTAAACAATTTCTCAAAATCAAAAAACTTCTCAAAAATATACTCAAAACTCACATAGAAAAAGATCGAGAAAATATTTTAAGTTGTTTCTTTCTTTCAGAAGTTTATTACTTTATTTTTGATGTTACGTAGTTTTCAAGTTCTTTATAAATTCGTTCAAAAACATCTTGTCTGCCAAGTCGCTCAATTTCATTTCTCATGTTTCTAATATAGTTAGCTTTTGATCTATAGAATTCAGTTACTGCATTTACAATAGTATTACCAAGTTTTTCAATTCTTTCAACACCGTAGTTTTTACATAATTGATCAAGCATGTATAGAATTTGAACAAATGGTATTGGATTTACAGGTGGGTTAAGTGCTTTTGATATTCCATATTCAGCAAGTGTAAAATGTTTTCTAGAAAATCCAATTTTTGAAGCAAGTTCAATAACTCTAATAGTTCTATCTCTAATATCTCTGATGATCTTCTCATCTTTTTCGAAAATGAATTTTGAAATTGTTCGTAATAGTTTTGATTTTCCACCTTGTGTAAAATTAAGTGGTTTACTAACTCTAAAACTTGTTGTTAATGCAAGTATTAAGTACTTATCTGTCATTCTCTTAATTTCATCATCTCTAAAAATCATTAATTCACGAAATGTTTTAGATTCAGAAATTTCACGAATCATTTTAACTACAGGTGTTGGAAATGCACACATTATTACTTGTGTAAGTGTCATTCTACGTTCACCAAGATTAATCCTACGTACAATATCACAAATAGCAAGTAACTTTAACTCATCTTTATCAGTCTGTATCCTAAGTACATATACTGGAATTGTAGCAAAATTAAGTAATTTATGTTGAATTGATTTATCAAGTTTTTTAAATGTCTTACCTTTTAGACTTGGAAGTGTACATTTAAGTCTTAAATCGTTATCTAAAAATTTTTCAATTGTTTTAAGTCTCTGTACACCATCAATAACAAGAAATTTTCCATTAATTTTAACTAAGTAAATTGGTGGTATTGGAAAACCAAGAATTAAAGATTCAATAAATGCAGATGCAATATCTTCACTCCATACGTAACCTCTCTGTATATCAGATGGTATTTCAATTACACCATCTTTCATAAGTCGATAAAGTTCATGTACTGACCTAACTTCAGTACTATACTCAATTTTAACACCTTCAGCTACTTGAAGTGTAATTTCACTACTTGCAAAATCAACAAGTTTAGAAATATAACTCATGTATGTACTGTTAATGAAATCATTTAAAAACCAATTGGTAAATACTCTACATCATGAACTTAATGCAAATACATGTGTAATTTATAAATCTTCTACAGATATTAAAACACATGACATATACACAAAGTTACGCAAACGAAACATTACTAGCAATTACACATATTGATCAATGTTTTAATGAAAATGAATTTATTGAATACCCACTTCAAAGACCTGAAATTAATGAAATTGCTAAAGTAACAATAGTTAAAATACCAGAATTGAAAAAAGTTTGTGTACATATTGAAATAATTGGTATTAAACAATTTATGCAAGACGTTGTTAAAATAATTAATGAAGCATTAAATGGATGTAAAATACCTTCAGGAAAATGGTGATTATATGAATATTCGAACTAAGAAAATTAAATTAACAATTATTAAACCAGAAGACTACTATGGTAAATATCTTCTTGAAATTGAGGAAAAAGCATTGAAAGATGAATTCTTAATGAGAAGAAATGCAAATATTCCACAAACAGGAATGGCGTATTTAATAGGACTTGAAGAAAAAACACTTTGGGAAAATGAAATACTTCCAAAACTAAGACAAATAATGCCAGATTGGTACTACGCAGAAACCACTGGACAAATATATACATTCAAGATCAGATCTGGCGGTTTTGTATTACCATATTCATTCCATCCAAAAGACATAGTTATTGTTAAGTACAGAGGTAGAATATTGGTAATACCGTTTGAAGATCTTTGGAAAATACTTGAAAATGATGGTATTGGTACAGTTATTGATGAGAATGGGTTTGAAATTAAGAATGTTGAATATGAAAATATTGAAGTATTTACACCGTATGGATGGAGAAAAATGTACAAACTCGTTAGGCATAAACCAAAGAATAACATATTTAGGTTAATTACAATAAATGGTAAATTAATTCTTGTTACAGAAGATCATCCAATGATTGTTGTAAAGAGACGTGTATGTCCAAATTGTAGATCAACAAATGTTAAAACGTATAGGAAAGAAAAAATGAAATGTCAAGATTGTGGTCATATATTTAAAGTAGAAATGAGAAAACAAGTTGTAAATGCTAGTGAAGTAATTCCTGGAATTGATCATATCATAACTGCAAAAAGTGAAGAAATTATGAAGATTTGTACTTGTAGAGTATCACCTAGATATCCATATGTATGGGGTTATCTTGCATGTGATGGCTGGGTTGCTGATAATGGAGAAATTTTGATAAAGTTTTCAGAAAAAGCTAGTGGTAAATATATTGAGAATGTAATTAATGAATTATGTAGAAATAGAACAGAATTCAATATCTATAAGAGTGGTGATAGTGATTGCAAAATTCTACATATAAGAGAGCATGTAAGAGACTATGAATTACTTAATCTACGTGATCATTTTAGAGGTAGATCAAGTCTTGAAAAAATATTACCATATGATTTCCTTGAGTGGACTACTGAAGCTAGAGCTAAACTACTGTGTGCTGTTATTGATGCTGAAGGAACACTTAGTCATAAAGTTGAAAAACAAGGTGGTACAGTAATTAGTATAAGAGTCACTTCACTAGCTTTAATTCTACAATTACAAGTACTTGCTGAAAGTCTAGGTCTTAGAACTAGAGTTTACCTAGCTGGAAAATATAACAATATTCAAAAACATGACTTATGGTGTCTCGAAATTTTAGTTCCAAGAGGTAAAGAATGGATGTTACAATGGAGTGAAAAAGTTAAGATGCGAGGTTTAATATCAATTTCAAAAGATATTGAAAGAAGTACATATGTTGCTTCAAACAGAATCTACATCAATGATGTTGATTATGTTTACGATGTAGTTGTAGAAGGTGAAGAACTATACGTAAATCTAGTACATGTACATAATTGTGGTGGCATAGATGTAACAAAAATTGTTAGAAAACCACTTATAGAAACTAAGAAAATTATATATAGAGTTGCTAAGTATAGCTTAGTCTTTATTAACCATGTTTTAGATATAGCACTTTATCTTGCACTTGAAAGAACTGGTGCTGTTGGTTTAAACTATATTGATTGTGCGGTTGCACCGTTTATTAGAGATGAGTATAATTATCTTGTTAAGGTTAGTAAGGTATTACGTGAAAATGGTGTTGAAGTTAGTAAATTAATAGATCCTGAACATCATATTCAACAAATTGTAGAAGCATATCATTACAATGCTAATAAACCAAGTAGGTATGTTTATCAGTCAATGTTTATTAATGAACTTTTTGGTGTATCATGTGGTGAAAAAGTACTTAAAGACATTGAATTGTATAAAGAAGGTAGGAAAGTTGGATATGCAATTGATTATGTTGATGAAATGATGCTTTACCTAAAGTACTCACTAATTAGTTTTATGCAAGGAGATGCTATTCATCAACCATTTACATTCCCAATACCAAGTGTTTACCTAACTGATGATTTTTTGAAACTACTACATGAATATAACCTATGGAATTTGTTCTGGGAAGTTGTTGCTAAGAGAGGAACTTTCTACTTCATGAATCCAAATGTTAGTAATCCAGATGATGCATACTCATTCTGTTGTAGACTTAGAGTTAGTAAGAAGAGAATTATTGAAGATCTTAGGAAAAAGAAAGTAGTTACAGGTAGATGGATTACACTTACAGGTAGTATTGGCTATGCTGGTCTTAATATGCCACGTATAGCATTTGAAAGTAAAGGAGATCTCGACAAGGCATTTGAGTTAATACTACAGAGAATGTATATTGCTCGTAAAATACTTCAATACCTTAGACATAGGTACTTAATTTTATACAGACTTGGTATGTACCCAGTTACTGCATGGTTAATTGATGATCTTGGTAAATATGAGAAAAATCCATTTGAAACATATTACAACACTATTGCAGTTGTTGGATTTGCTGAATATTTATCAATAATGACTCTAATGAATAGAAGTAATTCAGAAATTGAAAAACTTGCTGAAATAGGTTCACCACTTCCAAAAATTGACAATACTCCATTCATATCAGCTTGGTGTATACCTGATGAAAGTATTAGAAAAGAAATGATTGATATTGCTATTAAAACTTTAATATTTATGAAACGTGTAATGATGGAATTTGAACAAGAAGATGATGTTTTGTATAATCTTGAACTTGCACCTGCTGAAGAAGCTGGTGCTAAACTTGCAATGATGGATTTTGAGAAATTTAAAGAAATGAGGAAGTATATACCACGTGATGTTGATCCATTTACTAACAATATATTTGTTTACTATACTTCACAACTTATTCCATACTATACCATTATGAATCTTGATCAAAGAATTTGGTTTGAAAATGAAATATGTAGTTATAAAATTAAAATTGATGAAGATTATGAACCATTGTTTGACGGTGGTTACGTAATGTTTATACATATGCCAATGTATGTAGATGTTGAAAAAGTAGCTAAATTAATAACAAGAATTGTTAAAGAAACAAATATTGTATACATAGCGTATACACCTGTACAATCAATTTGTAGAAATTGCCATACTTTTCTACCAGGTGTTTATGATGAATGTCCAGTTTGTGGAAGTAAAGAAGTTGATAAATGGGATAGAATAGTTGGTTACTACACACGTGTAAGTGATTGGAATCCAGGACGTAGAGCAGAATGGACAACAAGAATAAGAAGAAAAATAACAATTTAAAAACGATTCACATTTTTATTTCCATATTTCCACAATAGTCTAGCTAATGCAATTGTCATAAAATCATCAATGTTAAAACCATGTTTTTTACAGTAATTAAGTATTTTCCTATATGTTCTATAGTCAACCACGAGAATTAACTTTTCGATACTCATGATTTAATATTTTCTGTTTTATTTAAGGTATTATTGATTAAATTAAATTGATAATATGTGTATAGTATATGCGTAATTATGTTTAATTTATAAATCTACATTATGTAAAATCCATATGTGTAAATTAACTGGAGTACAAATGCAGGAACTTGAAATTGTTAAAGAAATTAAGGGTAAGCAGATTCAACCAAGTGGAATTGATTTAAGAGTTGAAAAAGTTTATGAATTTATTTATCAAAAACCAAGTGATGAAGCTATTAAAATTTTACATGCAACGTTTAGAAATGATCAAATTGTTAAGTTAATTTTAGATTATGAAATTTCTTTAGTTTTATTAAATGAGGATGATTATGGTCTTGATAAAATTTCACTTCTAGAACTTAGAGAAGTTAAACCAATTGAAATAGATGGTAAAGAATTTTGGATATTATGTAGTGAGTACTTAAGACCAAAAACTTACCTACTTAGACTACAGGAAGTTGAAATACCTAAAAATATTCAATGTCTTGCTTTTCAAAGATCAACAATTTTTAGACATAACGCATTTATAATACATACAATTTTCGATCCTGAATACTATGGTTATCCAGTTGGTTTACTAATAATTATGCCAATTATAAATAGTGAAAAAGTAGGTAGAAATTGTATACTTATTCAAAAAGGTGCTAGAATTAGTCAACTTACATGTGATATACTTTGTAAAGAAGTTGAATTTGGATATTCAGGAACTTATAAAGGTGAAAAATAAAACCTTTCTATTTATTTTCTTCTTCTTCAATTTTTATTCTTTTTTCTTCACTACTTTTCTTAACTTCACTTTTAAGTATTTCAATTGCTTCTGAAAGCCCTTCAATTCTACGTTCAAGTTCTTTAATTTTATCAAATACTTGATTAAGATCATTTTGAAGTTTTAACAAGATATCAGATATTCTAGCAACTTCTTTAGAAAATGTTGTTAATTTATCAATTCCACCATCAAGAACTTGTAAATATTGATTTAACCTTGTTTCAACTTCATTAACTCTAGATTCAATATTTTTAAATTTCTCATCTACTTTCATACTTACATAATTAACAACATCTTTTTCAATTCTTTCAACTAATTGAGTAATTTTCTGAAGTTCTGAATGTAAAATAGTTTCTATCGAACCTTTAATAGCTGATTTAATAACATACTCCATAACAACACCTTGAGAAGATGTTTCAAGTTGACTAACACGTCCTGAAAGTGAAATAAGTAATTGTTCATGTCTTTGAATAATATTTGCAATATCTTTTAAAGTACGTTGAATTTGATTAATTTTATAATCAATATATTCACCAATTGGAACAGTAATTAACTGTATTAAGTTTTTAGTTTGTTCATCTAAGAAAGTAATTGGAGATTCAGTTATTGATTGTTGTTGAATTTGATGTTGAGTAGTAAATTGTTGAGTATTACCTTCATGTTCTTCATCACTTTCTTTTCCTTTTCTAAACCATGAAAATAAATTAAACTTACTCTTATTTTCATCAACTACTTCAATTTTTGGTTTTTTACTATCAATTTCAAACATTGTTTACACTATTTACATTATGATTCTTTTTTCTTAAATATTTTCTGTATTGATTCAAATAATTGTTTACTAGCTATTAAATCATCAGGTCTAACAATAACTTCACCACCACTTTGTTTAATATTACTTACATATGTATTGAAGTTATCTAGTGAAAATTTAATGCTACTACTTTTTCTACTGAAGTAAATTAATGAGATTGAAAATCCGATTAAAATTCCTAAAATACTACAGAAGAAAATTATTGTTGATACTAGATTCCAAATATCGTATTTTAATGTAGGTACTATAGTATCTACAATTGATTTATCAATCATTTTCTTCATGTAATTTCCAATATCTTCAACAACATAATTTACACTTGTTGGAATTACATAACATGTAATTACGAGAAAGATAATTAGTAAAACAACTACTGTAATTAGCATTCTTCTCGAAATCATTGATGTATTTTTTAGTAAGTGTTTATAAACTATTTCATTTATAGGTAATTAATGGCTGAAGAACGTAGAGTAGAAGCACTTGAACGAACATTTGAACAAATGCTTATGGTGAATAGAGTTGGTAAATATGTATTAATTTTTATGCTTACACTACAGGGACTTTACGTAATTTCTCAAATTACTAAAATACCAATTGATGTACTTCTTTATCTATTTGCACTTAAGGTATATGAAGTTATTGAATGGTTTAAAATAAATATTTGGCTTCAACCATATATAAATGCATGTCTTTGGTTTATAATGCTTATAGACGTTATTATTTCATATAAAATGCCTATTTTTGAAAGACTAAGTCCATTTATTGTAATTCCAATTTCAAGTTGTGGATTTTCACTTGCATTTATTTCAATGCTTTGGGAAATAACACCAGTTAATTTATTTTTACTTATTGTATATGCATGTACATTATTTTATGTCATGTCAGGAAAATCAAGTATTGTAGAACTTAGACGTAGTGTAATGGAGCAATTAAGTTTTTATAAACATGGTAAGTTATTTAATTATCCAGAATCTACTCTTCAATTCCCTAATTTTGCTAATGTAAGATTTAAGCAATACTATACCCAATACTATGTTGGAAATTCCAAGAGCTATGAAAGTCATGATGTAGATTGGGTACGTGGTTAAGAATGAAAATACTAGAAGTAAAACACCTGTGTAAAAAACAATTGCTATTATAATACGTGCACATGTAATTAATTCAAAACTTATTAATGCAGGAATTATTCTATAAACCCAATTAAGCCAAATTAGTAAATCCATTATGAAAAATGTTATTACTGTTGAAATAAATGCAATTGGATTAGCAGTAAGTACAAGTACACTTGACGCAATTGAAAGTATTGAAGTTATCATACCAAGAACACTCATAAATTCACGAACCTCTTTTTCAATTCTCTCAGACATACATCTTTAAAGTAATTCACTAACTTAGTAAATTAATGCTTAACTTATTGATTATAATTGGAATGATATTTACATACATAATAATGCATATTGTTTTTAAAGAAATATCACTTTACTATAGAAAAACATTAATTCAAATAGGATTTGGACTTTCAATAATTACTGACATACTTTCAATACTAGATACAGACTTAATCTATATTATTCTTGGAATTGTAATTATTGTATGTGCAATATCAACAACATGTTTTAAAACATGGGTAAAGTACATAACATTTATAAAACTCATGAGTATATTCTACGAACCATTAATAATTATAATACCAACAACAACACTATATTTAATAATAATGACAATTGAATATATACAAAGAAAGAAAATATTAACAATAACACTAAACAAAAGAAAATACTTCAAGATCTAGTACTTAAGATTTGTCGTAGACTGGGAATGAAATGTTTGTCTATAATACTAAATTAAGGTATTTCTTAAGTAAGTTTTCATTACTAATTTCAATTTTAAAATCTTTGTTAGTTAATCTCAATGATTTTAAAAACGAAATAACTTCATCACTGTTTCCATATTGTGTTTTTAAAAGATTAATTTCTTGATTTAAACGTTCTAGAACATGATATGGAATACTAACATCTTCAATAATAGTTATTGAACATGAAGTTTCTAAAGGTTTAATTTTTAAATCCATAAAGTAAGGATTTATTCTTTCTACCTTTTTGATTACAAAGAATTCATTATCTGAACTCATTAACTTTAATATAGTTAAATCATTTATAAATTAAATCATGTAGAACAGTACTTAATACTAATGATTTAATAATTATCAATGTAATTGTATAATGTACTTCAAATTAATGTATTTTTCATTGTTTAAACTCTTATTAATATTTCATGTCTTTAGTTAAGTAATGGGTGAAACGGTACTTTGGTATTGTGTATATAAATTTGATGTAAATGAAAGTTTTGTTAAAGAAGTTCTTACATTAATAAAGTTAATTACACATGGTGAATTTACTCCTCAGAAATTTGAAGAATTTTCTAAAAGCATTGAAGCGTTACTGAATGATTATCATGTAACTGAAACTAGAGGTAATTTTAAGAAAGTATTTCTAGGTTTTTATCCACATAATAAATGTCATATTGAAGAAATGACTTATTACGTAACTACTGCATTATCAATAATTTCAAATCCATATGTTATTCTTAGAATATTTAAATCTGTTATTATCAGTGAAGAATTTTTAAATAAATTATTCAAAAGGTATGCAGAACTAAATGGATCAATGATTTTAATTGGTTACCCACGTGATGGTGATAGAATATACTTTATTAAAGCAGGAGTAATTACACATCAAAGACCTGAAATTCAAGTAATGTCAAAAATTATTTCAACAATTGATCTCATATCACTAATACAATAATTTTTATTTTCTTTTTCTTCTCCAAATCTAAAACTTAATATTTTTATTTTCTACTTTCTAATTACTTTTTAATGGGTAAGGAAAGTATTGAATTTGATTATGAATTAAATTATGATTTACTTGATAAAATAGCTAATGAAAATCTAAGTGGTTCATTTGAAGTAGGTAGGGTTGAATTTAGAAAGAAAGGTAAACATGTTTTTCAATGTCATTTAATTGTTGAGACTGAAAATGGTGAAATTAAGAAGTTTAGAACTTCATGTTATGGTGATGATAAGTTTATTAAGAAACATAAAGATAAAATTGCTAGTATTTTTCCATTTGATAATCTTGAGAAAATACATAGTTTTAACGAAGCACATAAATGGTATAACAAAGTTCGTGAAGTTGTTAAAAAGTAATAATCTTTTAATTTCTTCAAAGTTATTTCTTTCTAAATGCCTGAACTTACTGGAAATGTTTTAGTTAGTATGAGTTTTAATGAGTCTACTCGTAGATGTAGAATTGATGTTTATAAGAATGGTGAATTAATTGAGAGAATTGAAGGTTATAGAAAAATTCTTGAACTTAAAGGTAAATGTAATGGTATTGAAATTAATACATATAGTTTTGAAACTAGGACAGGTATTGTAGATATTTCAGATGTTAAATTTAGAAATTTCAAAGGTAGTTACGAAATTAAGACTTGGTGAATTGAATGAGTACTTCATTTTGGAAAGCTGTAAATGAATGTGGTATTGGGCTTAGGAAATGTATTCTTAAGCTGTCAAGTCTTGATTTTGAAGTTAGAGTATTACCAAATGGTGAAGTTTATGTTAAGAGTAATCCTGTTTCTATAAATGTAAATGATCTTAAGTATTTTCATGACATAGATGTTAATGTACGTGCAAATATTCAACATGGAATTACAATTAAAGGAAAAGTAAATGGTTATTTAGTACAGAGTAAGTACTTTATTCAATTTCCAAAGAGAGAAGTTAAGTCATTTAAAGAATTTTGTAATTCAATAAATGGTGTATATGTTACTGAACATGGTTATGAATTTTGTATAATAACTACAGGTAATTACGATATTCAACATGATTTACTAAAAGATAAAATTGTTATTAATAATATTGAGTTAAGTGATGTAACATCATTTAAAACACTTCGTGAAGTTTCACAAGATATGGAATATCCAATGTATAAAACATCAATAACATGCTCAACTGAAAATAAATGTGTATTAGTTAAGCGAGAAAATGTTCTTTACGTTCCTTGATTTTTCTCTCAAATTCATACCTTATCAATTCAGCGTATGCAAAACAAAACCCAGGTCTCAGTTTGGATGGTTTTTGATGGTTTTTATCATCTTTTTCATGTTTTGGGTCTAGCATCATTGACCTATTCTCTCGGCACCTACTCCCGATAGTTCATACCCGTAGGGACTAGACCCATCATGCCCTACGGGATTACTATCGGTTTCGGCACCGAGAGTCGACATGTAGTAAATTAGAAGAGGATTTATAAACTCTTCTTCTAACTCCTATAGCAGTTAGAATATGATTCCAGTTATTGTTGAAGGTCGTGTAAATAAAATGCGTGAAAAATATCCATACTACAGTATTTACATTAAAACAGAATTCAATGATGTTGTTAAACAGTTTGAAAACATGGAAGTATATGTTATAATCTTCCCAAAATTGAAGAAACAAAGGTGATTAAGAAATGAGTTACAGAACCATAATCTTACCATTTACAGTCTATAATAAAGATGCTATTCTTTTACAAACAACTGCTAAACTTTGGAAAGCATGTTTTGAAAAAGTATTTGAAGAAGTTAAACAAAGACCTTGGTTGATATCACACTCTTTAAATTACTTCAAAAACACTATGTATAAAATTGCTTATGAAATAATCCCTTATAAATACTATGCTGAATCTTGTTGTGAACTTGCTTATGAAATAGGTAGATCTATTGTTGGTTTAAGATTTTGGTTCTTCAAAAAATTAGGTATGTGGTATCCACTTGATTTAACATGTGTTGAAATAGGTAATTGGTTAATGTTTGAATCAAGAGGTGATAAGTATGCAAAAGGTAATCCTGGAATTAAACTTCTAAGTCTAAACCAAGTAGAGGTTAAGGTATTTGATAACAATGGTAAAGAATCTTGGGTTAAAGTTAGAGTTGGTTCTCCAAAATCTAGACGCTTTAGATATATGCTCGAGGAAGTTATTCAACTTGCTCAAAATAAAGAAATTGCATATAATGCGAGAGTGTATTTACGTGCTTGGATAAAGACTGTGATAAAAGGAGAAGTGCAAATAGCAATACCATATGAAATCTACATCAAATACTATAGAGATAACATTGATTTAAACGATACATCTCTAAAAGAGTATGAATTTTCATTTGGTATAGATGTTAATTTTGATAGAATTAATTTCTGTTTAATTGATTTTAAATACAACATTGTTGATATGTATACTTTTTGGATAAATAATTTAATGACCCAAGGATTTCCAGCTAAAGATAGAAGAACAAGAATTATTCAAGAACTCTACAAGATACTCAATTGGTTCAAGATGAAATATGGTAACTACATTGTAAGTATTGAAGATCCAGAAGTTTTAGGTGTATTAAAAATGAGATGGATTATTTTTGGACTAAGAGGTGCCACAAGATATAACTACAAAGTTGCTATATTTGAAAAATCTATTCTTGAAGATATTTACGAAATTTGTTGTAAACTCTCAATTCAAGTAATTAAAGTAGATCCAAAAGGTACTACTCATTCAGATGAGCATGAGCAAATTATGCAGAAATTTGGTCTTGATCGTCATATGGCAAGTGCTTACATTATTGCTAAACGTGGATTACAACAATACAAAGAAAAGAAAACAAAAACTATCAAAAAATAGTTATAAGTCAACAAGCTATTATGCATGTAATTAATGCAAATACATAGAGTTGAAAAAATATTAACACAATTGTCGTGATTAAGTACATTAATCCAATAATTCTAAAATGTTTACTCTTCATTCTAAATACAGTATTTGAAAATACAAATTTAAAATTATAAGTTCATTAATTTCAACATAACTGATTTATAAACTAATTGTATAGTATGTTACACATGAGTCATACATCTATTGTTAAGGTAAAAATATCTAATGTTAATGAGCAATTTCTTCTATATGCAATTTCACTAATTGCACAACATGTTTTAAAACTTTCAAATGTTGAAATTGAGCATAATGGTATTGTAAAGGATTACTATGGTCGTACATATAAATGTCAATTTGTTTTAAAAGTAGCTGGTATGGGGAAAGCATTTGGTATTGGATTTAACATCACTAATGATGGTGTTGAAATTATTGGTGATGAATTTGCTATTCCACAAATTAAAACATTTAAACAACTTCTACATGATGCTTACATTACAGTTGCTACAACTGTTTCACTTATGCAACTTGGTTATAAAAACTTAAATGTCATTTATGATCAAAATCAAGGATTTGTAATTGAAGGAGTGAGAATATGAAGTCGGTAAAAATAGTTGTAAAAGATGGTAAAATAATTATTGACTTTAATGGATTTATTGGAAATGAATGTTTTGTTGAACATGAGAAAATACAACAATTGTTAAAGAATTTAGGAATTGAATATATTGATCGAAAAGATCAAATTAAACCTGAAGCTTATAGAGTAACTATTCAACAATTTAGACAAGTTAAAACAGGATAAACTATGATAATTCAAATACATGTTAAAAATGGTAAATTGTTAATTACTGTGCCTAGAAATGAAACTGAAATTATTGTTCAAAAACTTGTAAATTCAATTAAGGAAAAAGGAATTGAAGTTAAGAATGTTTTAAATAATTTACATTGTGGTTAGTCATGTCTAAATCTTTAAAAGATTTTAAATCTCAAGTTCTTTCTTTTCTTAAGCGAAACAAAATTCCACTTGAAGTAATTATTAATGTTTATTGTAAAGGTTCTACACCACCAAAAGCTTTTGAGGATAAGCTTATTCAATTTGAAGAATTTATTACACAATTTACCAAAGATATTGATAAGTTTATCAAGAAAGTAATTTGTGAAGAAATTGCGATTGAACGTGAGAAAATTATTCAAGAACGTGGTATTGTTAAAAAATTTGAAATACCTATTATTAAAGAAACTGAAGTTGTGAAATTAGTACTTGGTATTAGACAAGATGGAAAAATTATTATTGTTAATAATACTGAACTTGGTATTCCATGTAGAGAAGTTAAAGATCTTATACTTGGTTCAGTAAATATTTACATCAAATGTGAAGATCAGTACATAACTTTTACGCATAGTCTTGATAAAAATACTTGGTTAGAGATACAGAAATTTCTTAATCAATTTATTTAAAATTATTCTTTAAGTGGTCTTTTACCGAATATTCTTCTATATGCTCCATACCCTGGTATTCCAATTCCAAACAACATAGCACTTGTTATTACTTCAGCCATTACAATATGTTTAACACGTGGATCTTCTTCATCTCCAATATC
>Ga0190310_1000304_pt1 | contig 17057 bp, 18 predicted proteins | sample 48700778_MG_FD_165059 | JGI IMG/M metagenome (GOLD analysis project Ga0190310, IMG submission 165059) | Hydrothermal vent sediment bacterial communities from Southern Trench, Guaymas Basin, Mexico - 4870-07-7-8_MG | ecosystem: Environmental > Aquatic > Marine > Hydrothermal vents > Sediment ... | reverse complement strand
CTATAGCTATAAATGCCCCAGTGACCGTCGTGATTGTTAGATAATAGTTAACAGATAATGATTTATAGATCAATGATCATTGTTAAAAGAATATCTATACAATTGAATTATTATTTCTGTAAAAAAACACTTTAGTCTTTCTTCAATATTTTCCTGAGCTCATTAATTCTTTCCTCTATACTCTTTAATTCATCCTGTAATTCCTTCAGATCTTCCTCTAATGCCTTCTTGTACTCCTCTAGCATTGCTAGTTCTTCTTCAGGCGTCATTGGCGGTGGCGGAGGTAAGGGCGGATAGTATGGCGGATACGGCATTGGATAGGGTGAGTACATGGGTTGTTGCATTTGTTGAGGTTGCTGCGTCTGTTGCTGCTGTGGCTGCTGAGGCATCGCTTGTTGTTGTACTGGATATTGTGGCGGATACGGCATTGGATACGCTGGTGGAAATGGAGGCGGATATTGCATATACCTCCTCATAAATCGATACCACCAATAGCCCATAAGTAATCACCTCCTATAGTTATTGCTTTAATTCTGTCATCTTGGTTAGATTTTCAATGCTCTTTTTCCAGATATCTATTATTGCGCGATACATTTCTAGTGTGAGCATGTAGTAGTATGGTATTATTAGCCATTGGTAGGCAGTAGCCATCATGTACATTGGATCAGGAGGTATTAGTGGATAGTACCAGTAACTATATGGTGATGGATAATAGCCCCACCAGCTCATACTCGATCACCACCAAGGCCATGGATATATCGGATAATATCTAGGTAGTGGATAGTACGGATATATCGGGTATGGTGTCCATGGATAATAGTATGGATAATACCATCTAAGACCCCATGGATATCCGTAGAGCCACCAGCAAGCACCACGTCCAAATAACCATCCAGGTCTTTGCCATGGCGGTAAATAGCTGAATGGGCCTCTGCCAGGCCATGGTCCGCTCCAACCCCATCTATAGCCTCCTCCCCATCCACGACCTCCTCTCCAGCCCCATCCGGGGATAGGCCAAGCCATACTTTATCACCACATATTAGGTTATCCTAAATCCGTTATAAATTTTGTGCATATGCACAGAAATCTATTCAAGTGATCATATTTTGATCAAGCTACCTACATGTAGCTCTATATAGTGATCAGGATAGTTAGAGGCTAGAATTGATCTAATATAATCACCACTGCAATGAATTGGAGCAATATATTCTACACCATAATCTATCAATTTATTGATAACCCTATAACACTTACTAGGTGGCGATCCAGCCATGTGGAAACCGCCGATAATCATATACACTTTTATATCGAGATCACTAATTGCTTTATCAACTATGCTTAAAACTCCCGGATGACTACAACCCACAAATACAATTAAGCCCTTACCATCAACGTATACAGCTAATGCTTGTTCCCATGGAGGACCATATATTTCTCCAATAATTGCTACACCATCTGCAATAATCATCGTTTTATTAACCTCGATTATCTCGGCTCCCAAGCCCTTAATATTATCCTTGACATATCTACTCATACCACTTGGTACATAGACTTTAATACCTGGATTAACATCGGCTACGTAGGATAATCCACCTATATGGTCTCCGTGTTCATGAGACAATACAACAAAATCTATAGATCTTGGATCAATACCAAGAACCTCCATATTCTTCCTAAGAACTTCCGGATTAGGCCCTGTATCGAATAGGATTCTTGAACCAGGTACATCAATAAGAATGCTTAAACCCCATGTAGATACTAGGTTATTGTTTGGATAGTTGTCTACGATTATTGTGACATTACACTGCTTTACAGGCTTTAAGGTTATTGGTATGCTAGTAGTATGGGCCGGTGTTGTAGATGTATATTGTCTCCCTAATTCTAAGGGCCTTATAATTAATAAGAATAATGAGACTATTATTATAAGAAATACCATGATCGTTAGGATTTTTATAGAAGTTCTATGGTTCAATTATTTTACACCTATTTAGGTGGAGGAGCTGATGGTGGAACAAGTATTATTGGTCTCATCTCAACTAATGCCTTTATGAGTTTTCTCCTACCACTATCAAGTGCTCTCCATAAAGTTCCACGAGATATGTTCATTTTCTTTGCAGCTTCTTCCTGGGTAAGACCTTCAAAATAGACGAGTCTTAGAGCCTCTATTTCATCAGGCATTAAATATACTGGCTCTGCTTCAATTGCTTCACCAAATTCATTAAATGGTATAAACGTTACCGTATGAGGCATAAACCATATATGCCTAGGCCTTGGTCTTCTACCTCTTCCATGTCCTCCCCATTGCCATCTCCATGGAGGCCCTGCCAATATCTACACCATTGGCTATATAGTTGTAGTCAATTATTATTCTATGTATCCAAGACTTTTAAGAGCATCCATCAACCTAGTACCAGCAGCTACTATATGTACATTTATACCACTTTGCTGAAGCAAACTTAACGCATTCATCCCTATATTGGAAGCTATTATAGCTGTAGCACCGCTTGACAATATCCATTGGGTAAACATTCTACCAACTCCATGTGATACCTGGGCATAAGGATTTTGTATAGAATTAACTTTTGAGATCCTTCTATTAACTATATCAACTATAGTAATATATGGAGATCTTGCAAACATTGGGGATATTGTTGATTCTAAACCACGGTTATCAAGTGTAGTAGCTATTATTCTTACAACACCATGAACAGGAGGGACATACTTAGGTATAGGCTGAGAACCCTGAAAGCCTCTTCCCCATCCACCACGGCCCTGCCCAGCCCATGGCGGTGGTCCTCCTCCACCGCCATGTCCATATCTGCCTTGTCCATTAGCTCTCCCTTTACCACGTCCTCTTCTTCCTTTTCCATAGCCTGCCCCATAACCTCCCATATTTTCACCTAGAGAATTTTGTGCAATAACACAAATATAAAATATTCTGGGAAAAGATCTTATGAATGAATAATATTAAAGAAGTAATATCGTGATTTCAATCTAGTATTTATTTATTATTACAAGTTCATGAATACTACTTTATTGGGAAAAACAAATGGATCACTTTGTTATTAGCTCATTAAGTTTCTCATAGAATCTGTTCCACCATTCCCTAGCAGCCTTATATTTATCTTCTTCAAACTTCTTCATCCACTCCTCATTAGCATACTCTTTAGCAGCTAATGCCATAAAGTCAATTATCTTATTATTATCCCAAAATACGGGATAAGCGCCAGCAAGTTCTTGGTACCTCATAATCTCTCGATATCTTTGCTTAACTCTCTCAATAACATTAGGTAGGCCATAGAGTTCCTCTAGTAGTTTTGGCAAATACTTTTCTCCCCATTTACGGTGGAAACGGCACATACCAGAATTGTCGTCAAAATATTCCATTAATGCTCTTTCAAAACTCTTTTGTGCAAATTCTTCAGGCTCAAGAAAGACGCCTGCATATAATGTCCAGTACCTGCCGAGTACAGGTAATGGAGCTACCATACCCGGTGTCCAGTAGTAGTTTGGAGCTATATGGCCTTCATCACCAAATAATGCATATACCGCTAGATCCTCGAATTTTCTGCCGAGTGCACCAATTCTTTCCATATATAATACATTAAGTACTTTCGATGCCGATCTTATGCCTCTTTCTCCAATAAGTCTTAATATAGGCAATTTACCCCATGCAAGATCTTCTATAATTCTTATCGCTAGCTCTGCATTTACTTTACTATATTCTAGTCTAAAGTCTATAGGGTTGAAATAGGGTTTTGATGGAAGACCAGCTTCTTCAGGTCTTAAAAGACCTTTATCAATAGCATCAAATATATATGCTATAACATGGCCTAACTCAATAGCATCGAATCCATAGGCATCAGCAAGTTCCACGATCTTCTCAGACAAATGTATATCGTATACACCAATAAAAGGACCCATGCCCTCATAGGGTTCATAATCAGTCTTATACTTGCCCTTTCGAACCTTTTTACAAGCTATTGGACAAGGTTCGCCGCAGGTCTTCCATGACCTTGTTTCTATAGCTTCTTTATTAAATGGTTCCCATATATACTTCATAATCATCTCATGCAACTTCTCACGAACATCTTTGGGAGTATAGATCATATTGAAATTAAACATTGGAGTTGCAATCTTGAGATTAGGATAATTACCACCAAGCGTGCCTCCAGTACGTAGTTTCTCATCGTAACGATACTTAGTCCCTGCCCTGATCACTACAAATGGATAATTATTTCCAGCATTATTTGTAAACCATTGATTAATCCATTTGAGATCATTTAATTCCTTAGGTCTATTCTTACCTACGTCATATGTTCCACCATAGACCATAGCTACTACATGATGAGCTCTATACAATACGCTGCCAGGGCCTCCTCGTGCAGCATAGTCTTCGCTTCCAAAATCCATTTTGCCATGGTGCAAAGTTATGGATACTAAGGCTCCAAGATTCGTATACTTAGATGCAGGCCCAACAAGTATGCTCCTACCATTATATTTCTGATAGAAATCATTGAGTTTTTCAGATAACCATTGCTGTAATGCATATACTCCTTTATATCCTCCATAACCTCTCCAAATGGCTTCAATATCTTCTTCGCCTATCTCAATGAACTCTACTTTAGACTCTCCATCACCATCATCATATATCTTTAAAACAAGTGGTTCTTCACTATAGCCTATTATAACTATTGCATCAGAATTTATTCTAAACTGATATGCAGCACCACCAGCTGTAGCTACATGGAATCCACGTGTTAATGGACTCCTAAAACAAGCTACTAGTCGATGTATACCATATAGTTTAGTTCCAGCGAAAATTCCTCTTCCAATGACAAGGGCGTTATCAGGGCTATAAATAGGCTTTCTATAAGTCTTAAGTTCTCTATAATGAATCTCTAAACCTAGATCTATAGGTCCCCATACAAGATCAAGCGGATATTCCTTAATCCAGTATTTTCTACTGCCAACATCAATAAATAGTGCCCTATATGAACCAGTATATGCCACGATTCGAATTCCCTCTATTAACTACTTATTTTAATAGGTCTACGTAATATGGTAAATATGCTTTACCCATTCCCTTAATGAATTTTTAAAATAAATGTTTAAATAAGACCAAAATAAATCATTCTGATCATTAACTACTCAGAGGATTAATTTCTTTAACTATGAGAATGTATAGTCTAGAATGGTGCATAATCTCGTGTCATTAATTTTTAAATGCTATAGATGTAGTGATTGCTGTACATTTACTGATCCGAGGGATTATCCAAAAGTATTCCCTTGGGAGAAACGTAGTTTGGAGAAGAAAGCTGTCAAATACGGTACTGGTAAGCTCAGATTTATTCCTGAGATCATGTACTATGATCCATTTAGTGAAAAATACATTGTTCTTCTATATAGATGGATTATTGGAAATAAATGCCCATTCAATAAGGAATTAAAGTGCACAATACATGGAGAACACCCATTATCATGTAAAATGTATCCATTAATAGTAAATTATAGCGATCACACACTAAGAGTAGGGTTACAGTGTAAATGGATCAGGGAACACTTTAATATAATAACAAGTGGAATAAATCCTAGGCAAGTTTTTCCCAAAGAATTTGAATATGCTATAAAGGCTTTTACAGTAATTAGTTTAATGATTGAAGATGCTGGAAGGTATGGATGGAAGCCTATTGAGAGAGATAAGTTATTATCGATAAAGAATTATATTGACTATGATGTTTTTATTGAAGGTGGTGTTTCTGAAGATTAATTGGAAAAAGATCTATAATGAAATAAAGATTACTAAAATGTCTTCAGATGCATATAAACTTGCTAAAAAGTATGGCTATCTACCATACATGGTAGAACGATATCTCGAGTTATTTGGCTATAATGAAACAATTGAATTACTTAATTCATTTGAGAGAAAAGTAAAGCCGGTTATTAGATGTAATGATCTACTTGTAAATTGTAAATGGCTTATTAATAGACTTGAAAAGCTGGGATTTGAACTAGAATATATTCCATGGAGTATCCATGGATATCGTGTAATTAAGCAGCCGCAAAGACCAAGTATGGGTGCAACTCATGAATATTTAAAAGGCTACTACTACGTACATCGTGATGCAGCCCCCTTGATTCCCTCACTATTATTGATTGAATATGGTGAGGAAACAGAGGTATTGGATGGATGTGCCGCTCCAGGTGGTAAGGCAACCCATATTGCACAATTAATGCATGGTAAGGGACTAGTCATAGCCAATGACCTAGTTCTATACAGGATTAAAGCACTCATAGGACATGTACTACGTATGGGTTTTAAAAATATCATTATTACATGGAGTGATCTCAGGAAACTACCGAGACTAGTCAATAAGAAGTTTAAGAAGATATTATTAGATGTACCATGTAGTGCTGAGGGCACTATAATGCTTGATCCATCTAGAAAAAAGAAAACTAGCCAAAGGGATCTAGCAAGGATCGTTACTAGGGAAATAGAATTATTAAAGGCGGGTATTGAGTTGCTAGATAACGATGGTTTATTAATATATACAACATGTAGCATTGCCCCAGAAGAAAATGAATATGTTGTATCAAAGATCATTGAAAGATATGAAGATATAAAATTAGTAGAACCCTCTAAGAAACTATTTGAATGGAGTAATGGAATTATAAGTTATAGGAATATAGTAGAAAATAGAGAATTAGGAAAATGCATAAGAACATACCCACATAGACATAATATGATAGGAATGACCATATGCCTTCTAAAAAAGAAATAAATCCGGTATAAGAAATAGAGAATAATTGGGCTATGAGGAACCTTCCCCAATGCCATTGGATAGGCCGAGGAAAATAGATGCGGCTAAGAGGCCGCGTACCGAGCCGTCTTCAACTTTCTATAATACAACCTTCTATGATAATAATGGATTCACCGAGGTGGGCATCATCATTTTTCAGTCGTGCGTAACTTAATCATTGTCCCCTAAGTTAATCACTCATAATTATATATGACATGCGGTTCTAGTAATTACTCTCATTAATTGCTTGCCTAATTCTCATGCCTCCACCAAGTCTCTGATATATTGACACTATAATGTTCATTATCACATATATCGCCCTTAGGAGATGTTAAAGAAGTATCTGATCGCAAATATTAAATGCTTGGGAAAATTGAAAAAATATAATATTATTTTATATACTCCTTTTCAATAATATCTTATATATTCTAAACCCGTATTGACAAATGATAAAAATAATTTGGGATCACTAAGTTATTTCGTAAAGATCCATTATATATAATTATAGAAGCATATACAGAAATAGTAAAAGTAAGCATATTATTAGTACTTGTAATAGATCTTGCTAGTGAATATACAGCCATTATAATGAGTATTGAGTAATTGATTAGCAATCCTAAATAAAGATTTTTCTAAACATATTAACTAGATGTCCCGGTACCTCCTCGCACTGGGGACATACCCGTAGCCGGGAATTGGATGAACCCTGTGTGCGTACCGGGACGTACATTCCTTTATATTTCTTCTAAGTAGTGTGTTATTGTTTCTAGACCATACTTAATCCTTGTTAATATAGCAACGAGTATTCTAGCTATTGATTCCTTTCTAGGTTCTTTACCGCTTCCTATATAGACTTCTTGTATAGTCTTTAACTCTTGCTCAATTAAGATTATTTTATGTTCTAAATCCTTAACTCCTGATCTCTCTTTAAGTGTATATAGAGTGCTTATTAAATCAGAGACTAGTTTATATTCTATTTCTCTACTAGCTTCTATAAGATAATGGCCAGTATTCATAGCCTTGTCTATTAGTTTATCAATTATCGATGGTGCGAGTATTATTGATTCTTCAATAATTTTCAATGCATCAATCAATTCTATGAAAGCCTTGGTGTCAAGAACCCCCTTTAGGGCCTCCCCTAATAAGTAGAAATTGATTCTTGGTTTAAGTGTCAAATGCCTATAAAGTCTGTTGAGTAGACTAGTATATATATGATAACTTTCTACAAAGTTATTGTATGCACGATTATATTCATCATTAAATACATGGTGAAAACCCATAAACTTATGTGCTCTAGCACTACTTAATAACGATCTCTTGATAAGGCCTCTAGAACTATAATATTTAGCTGCTTCTCTAAAGTCATTACTAGCTCCAAGCAGATCACCCTTTTCAACACTAATTCTTGCATGAGCCTCATAGTAGAGGCTTAAAGCAGCATTTCTTAGATGAGGACTTAGAATCTGATCAGCTAACTTAGCTGCTTCATCAAGAATAGATATTGCAGCCTCATGATTCTTATTAACAAGTAACTCGCATTCACCACGGCTAATCAATGCCTTGCAATGAGCAGCTAATGCTTTACCATTATATCTTGATCCCAATCTATTATAGATCGCGGCTGCTTCTTCGAATAGGCCATGAGCTATACAACTTTTACCCCTAAGAACCTCTACTTCGCCTTGATACTCTCTTCGAAGAGCTAGAGCTATATCAGCTTCCCTCATTAGTCCAATACTCTTATAGTATTCTATAAGTCCATCAAGTTCTGATATTGCATCCTCAAACCGTTTTCTGGTTGCCAAACTCCTAGCTTTACTAAGCATGTACTTAGCTTTAATTCTATGAATATTCTTAACAAATTCGGGTTTATCACTAGCAAATGCAGCTGCTTTTCCATAGAATATCATAGCTGTATCAAAGCTAAGGTTATGATAGAAATAATCTCCAAGAAGTTCATATAGTTTGATCTGCATTAAATTATATGTGTTTTCTAAATTCTTTATCGAACCAAGATCTTTTGATAACGCCTTCATTAAATGAAGAGTCAGGCTTGAATATGCAGATGCCTCTAAGAGTTTTCCCTCCTTAATACTGTGATCTATTCTAGTCTTTAAACTTGGAAGTAAATCAATAATTGTTTTCCTAGGATCCTTTTCACTAACTAATAGACTAGAATATAATGCACCACTAATAATATCATTGACTTTCTCTCTAGGCAGTCTCAATGATCTAGTTATAGATTGAGCGATATCACCTATATTACGTAAAAAACTATGAGATGATATCTTCTCAATAAATTTTATAGACGCCTTTACCCTATCATTGAGTTCAGCAGGATAATACCTTGATTCCTTTTCAACAATAAAGCCCGCATTAGACATGATCTTGAGGATCTTATCTACAATTCTCTCATGTATGCTGTAGACCTTATGAACACCACCATATATAATGTATTTTGATACCCGGTGGGCAAGAGTCTTTGAATCTAGTCCTGGATATTTAGTTATAATTCTATTAACAGGTGAAATAACCTCAAAAAATGCTTTAAGACCCCTAGTTGTAACCGTATAAAATGTCTCTCCATGCTTTGTAAAAGACTTAAGTATGCCCTTTGAACGAAGTTTCTCAACCAAGTTTGGATTAAGCTTCTCAAAAACAGTCTTCTCAACGTAGTCGCTTATTTTACAAACTCTACCTTCGTTAAGTACGATGTCAATAGTATTTAAAAGAATGTCAAGCTCTATATTATTGAGGCTAAAATACGAAAGCCAATTAACCTTCTTATCTCCAATATTCAAAATCATTCCCCATTAATTAACTAGAGTGAAAATAGGTTATAACATATTCCCTTAAGACATCGCCGAAAGTATGTTTCATAGGATACCTTTATATGATATTGGAGCCTATAGCTCTAGACTAGAAAGAAGAACTTAAGGTGACTTATTATGAAGTATAGGGATGTAGTTGACGAAGTACTAAGGATCATGTGGCCGAGGCCTTTAAAACTCTTTACAGCAGGGCCAGTAGCTTGTTTCCCGGAAGTTCTTGAAGTTATGAAGGCACAGATGTTTAGCCATAGATCCGTCGAATATAGTGAATTACATCGTGATACCGTTAAAAGATTAGCTGATTTTCTAGAGGCAAAGAAGTCTATTGTAATGTTATTCCCTAGCAGCGGTACTGGTATTATGGAAGCTAGTATAAGAAATGCAGTAACGCATGGAGGCAAAGTCCTTGTCACTATAATTGGCGCATTTGGTTATCGATATCGTGACGTTGTTGAATGGAATGGGAGAAAAGCTATTGTTTTAGAGAAAAAGCCTGGGGAACCTGTACTACCGGAAGAACTTGATGATGCTTTAAAGAAGAACCCGGATGTTGAGGCTGTTACTATAACTTATAACGAGACTAGTACTGGTGTTCTTAATCCATTGAAGGAACTTGCTAAAGTAGCAAAAGAACATGAAAAACTTGTATTTGTAGATGCAGTGTCGGCTATGGGTGCTGCTGATATAAAGGTTGATGAATGGGGTCTTGACATAGTTTTTGCCAGTAGTCAAAAAGCCTTTGGAGTACCTCCAGGACTTGCTATGGCAAGCTTTAGTGAGGGCGTTTTTGAAAGAGCTAAGAAAATAAGCGATCGTGGATGGTATTTTGATCTACCATTGTATCGTAAATATCTTGATAAACAGTGGAGTACGCCATCTACGCCTCCAATACCGCAAATTGCTGGATTGAATGTTGCTCTACGGATCATTGAGAAGATGGGAGGAAAATATGCATGGCTTAAAATGTATGAAGATAGAGCTGAAAAGATTAGGAGAGGAGTACTCGATCTAGGCCTTGAATTATTTGCTAAGCCGGGATATTATAGTCCAACAATAACAGTTATCAAGACACCTCCTGGTATAAAGGGTGTTGATGTATATAATGAGATGAGAAAACGGGGATTCGAAATAGCTAAGGGTTATGGGCCTGTCAAGGAATACACTTTCCGCATAGGGCATATGGGTTATATAACTGATGAAGATATTGAGGAATTATTTAAGAATCTCAAGGAAGTCATTGAGTATCTTAAATCTAATAGATAATAACACATCTTTTTATTTTTCTTATTCTTAGTATGAATAATTGGATTTTGATATTCATATTAAGGTCTATACACTTTATATACTCTAGTCTATACTGGAGGCTGGTTAGTAATGCAGCTCATAGGCCTTGTTGGCAGTGGTTCAACTACATTATATGCTCCAGTTATTATATGGGATCAGGTAGAACATCTAGCCAAAGAAGAACAATTAGTTCTTATAGAGGATGGGAAACGGGGATTAAGATATCTTGGTGTCCTCCGAGGAGTTAAACGCTATGAGCCCTTTCTAAATATTTATCGTAGAACTAGCTATGTTGATAATCCTGAACTCGTTGAGACAGGGACCCTACCACATAGTAGTGGATATTCGGCTCTAATAGGGATTATACATGGAAATAGACTTGGAGAAGTTGATTTACCTCCGAACCCAGGTTCTAAGGTCTATGTTATTGAGTCGTCTAATGATCTGGGACTGGATCTTGGTGAAGGTCTAAGAATAGGCTATCATAAATATAGTGGTATAGATATACCATTGGATCCTTTATGGATTACTTATCACGTAGGGATTGTTGGAGCAACTGGAACAGGTAAGTCTAGACTAGTACGTGCACTTATTGATGAAGTTCTTGAGAAGACTACTTATAGAATTATAGTATTTGATCATACTGGTTTAGACTATGCCGCGTATTATAAGAATAATATCGTTGATGCATCAAATGTTGTACTTGATATTTCATTAATAGCTGATTTAATGCTTTCTCGTACCGGGCTTTATCAACCTACTTATGAACCATATATACTTTATTCTATTCTTAAATACATATTTGAATATTATAGTTCACATGTGGAGGGTAGGAAAATTATTGATGAATTAAAGAGATCGGGTGAAGCAGTAACTGTACATAGGTTTAAGCAAAAAAGGATATATGATGAATATGGTGGTTTTAGCGATTTTCTGAACAATATTGATTTTGAGAACTTACTTGAAACTATGGCTAGGCATCCCATTAAATGGGATCGTAGTTGGTTTAGAAGAGTTGCAATGGATGCCGTGGGAGAGTTAAGAGGTAGAGAGAGTTCCAAAATAAGACTTGGTGTAGCTATTGATATTAAGCTTGGAGACGGATTCTTTGCCACACTAAGCAATCGCAATCTATTGCCAAGGGATATAGTAGATCGTGCTTGGAAAGATAGACTTGTTGTAGTAGATCTAAGCACTGAAGATATTGCTACACGTAGATACATTGTAGCTGGAGTGATATACGAGCTCTGGAAAAGAGTTGAGACTAATAAAGCATCTATAGATACATTAGTAGTTGTTGATGAAGCACATAATTATGCGTGTCGAAACTGTGGCGAAGCACATTATGCGCTTACACGTGTAGCACGTGAAGGTAGGAAATGGGGGTTTGGCTTAATTCTAGCTACTCAAAGAATAATGGATATTGATCCTGAAATACGTAGTAATATCAATACATGGTTCTTCAGCAAATTACAGACACCAAATGATTATAATGAACTGAAAGGATACATGGATTTAGCAGGTATAACTGAACAGTCATTAGCTGCTTTAGCTAGAAGAGAATTCTATCTTGCAGGCCTTATGAATCCACTAAAAATACCTGTTTTGATAAGAGTTAAGGAGGTTAGATAAGTATTGGAGGAACGTAGAGGATTTTTTGAAGAAGTGGTTGATGAGGAGCTCTATGAAGAACCCATTCCTTCCATTGTTATACAAGGTATTGAAAGAGAAGTAAACAGAATAGTCAATTCATATAATATTCGCAGCTTAATTGAGGATAGAGATAATATTAGAGATAATCTCCTTAAAGAGAATATATTAAAGAAGATCCGGAAGTATACTGGTTTAAAGCCGTGCTTAGTAGCTATAGATACCGGCTTTACATCGCCTCCTCTAGAACTTACCGGCGGCAGGCTCCTTGTAATAATTAGATCACATGTTTTCCAAGGATGTAGTTCATGTGGTGACTACCCAGTTTTTGACAGTGTTGGATACATTAGATTCACAGATCGTACAGAAGCTATTGCCAAGCCATTGTCCAAGATCTATGAGAGAGAATTTATTAGACAAGTACTTTTAAGTAAGAAAAATGGAGAAATAGATCTTGATCTAATACTTGTTGATGGAGAGCTTTTCCCACGGACTCCCCCAGGATATAGTTCTAGGTTTAGTCGTGAAAGCTATATTATGAAGCTATATAAGAGAATTGTTGAAATAACTAATGAAATCCTTAGACTTGCTTTAGAGACTAATACTGCTCTAATAGGTGTTATTAAAAGAAGCTACGGACGAGATATAGCCATTAGATTACTTAATAATAAACTTATTATTAATGATAAAGCCTTAGCTACATATATACTGAAGCCAGGTGAATGGATTGATCTTGGCCTTTATATTGATCTAATTTATTATATAAAGAGATTTCTCAATAAATACGAAGGTATACTTAGTCCACGAGAATGGAAGGCTCTTAATGAGAGATTATCATGGATTACAAGTGTTATACGTGAAAGTGATAACTCATCCAATATTGGAATCATTGTATATAAGGCTTTTAATCCATCATACTACATGATTGCTACCAAGATCGAGTATTGGACTAGCAACAAGTATCCTCTAGAAAAATTATTGGCCTATATATCAAGTATAACTGGTATAAACGGCGTTCCCCATCCAATAGATCTCGTTGACTCAATGGCTATGGTTAGAAAAGATCTATTATACCTCATACAACAACAATTATTTAATGAACTATATAGGAGAACAGGCGACAAAGATCTAGCTTTAAGCATAGCTGGATTAACTAATCCAGAGAAAATAAGTAGAATCGGTATGAAATGATCATTGACATAAATAAGGTTCTATTAAATTTACACATTTATTGTCTAAAATAGGTAACGTGGCCATAATGCTTAATAAATATGTTTACTATATTTATAAACAAAAGGTGTAAACATTTGAGTACTGTCATAAGTATTAGGATACCGAAGAAGATGAAAAAAGAGTTAGAAGAACTTAGAATTGATTATACTAATGAAATTAGGATTTATCTGGAAAGAAGAATTAGAGAAGAAAAGATTAAGAGAATCCTCAATGAACTAGAAAAAATACATAAGAAAACCGGTTATATTAAAGGTAGTCATGCTGTTAAATTCATTAGAGAAGATCGTGATTGCCGATGAAAAAGTTTGTTGTAGATGCATCTGTAGCATTAAAATGGTTAATTAATGAAGACTATAGTGATAGGGCAAAACTTCTTTTACTCAGATTTGGCTCTGGATTAGTTGAATTATATGCTCCTGAACTTCTAAAACTAGAAGTAGCTAATGGTTTAAGAAAGTATTTTGTAAAGAAACTTATTAGCGAAGAACAATTAATAACTTTATATAGTTTGTTCTTTGATATAGACATTGAATACATAAATCATAGCATAGATCTTATTATAGATTCGATAAAGTACGCTATAGTAAATGATGTTACATTTTATGATGCATTATACATCGTTTTAGCTAAAAATATGAATGGATTATTTATAACTGCCGACGATAAGTTAATGAGAAAAATTAGGGATAAGGAAAATATCATAATTCATATAAAGGATTATAAATAGATTGCATGGATACGTATTATATTTAATAAAGAATTCTATAAAAGATGTAAACAAGGCTTTTATTGAGTTTATGGAGACCTCTTATCTAACTATTCATGCTTGTCCACATAATCTATTATGGTGTATAGTTTTTAGGTAGATAAATATATCTGAAGACTAATTTATTCCAGTAGGATACATCGTTTGGGGGATTGATGATGATTAGAGTATTAGTTGCGGCTCCAATACATAAGGATGCATTGAAATTATTAGAGAGTTCAGGTTTTGAGGTTATAGTCAGAGAATATCCTAGCAGTAATGAACTTGTTAGATTGATAAAGGACTTTGATGCCTTGATCGTTCGAAGTAAACCATTAGTTACACGGGATGTTATTGAAGCAGCTAATAAGCTTAAAGTTATTGGCCGTGCAGGTGTAGGCCTCGATAACATAGATCTTGAAGCAGCTAAAGAGAAAGGTATAGCAGTATTTAATGCACCTGGTGCTCCTACGAATAGCGTTGCAGAACTAGCTATTGGTTTAATGTTGGCTGTTCTCCGTAAAATAGCCTATGCTGATCGTGGTATGAGAGAGGGTAAATGGGTCAAGAAGGAATGTCTCGGACAAGAATTACATGGTAAAATTCTTGGAGTTATTGGTATGGGTCGGATAGGAAGAGCAGTTGCCAGAATAGCCCATCATGGTTTTGGTATGAAGATTATTTACTATGATGTTATAAGGTGTCCTAAGGAGATTGAAGAAGAACTTGAAGCTCGATGCCTCGATCTTGAAACAGTACTAAGAACAGCTGATGTCATAACAATTCATGTACCACTTACTCCTCAAACAAAACACTTAATTAATGAAGAAAGACTTAAACTTATGAAACCAACGGCGATCCTAATCAATACTGCTCGCGGAGGAGTCGTTGATACAAATGCTCTAGTAAAGGCATTAAAGGAGGGCTGGATAGCTGGTGCAGGGCTAGATGTATTTGAAGAAGAGCCCTTACCAAGGGATCATCCCTTGACAGAACTTGACAATGTTGTATTAACTCCTCATATTGGAGCAAATACTATTGAGGCTCAAGAAAGAGCTGGTATAGAAATAGCTAAGAAGATCATAGGATTTTTCAAGGGTAAATAATATTTCTTTTTCTTAATTATTTTCTATAGTTAAAGACTAGAGTAATTATTATTAGTTATTTATTGCATACATTGTATATGGTGTATACATTGTCTACAACAATAAGGATATCTAAAGAAACTAAAAAATTGTTAACAAATATAATGATTAAATTAGAGGCAGAACTTGGTAAAAGACTTGATTATGATGATGTTATAAGAATCCTTATCAATAGATGTCGTACTAAAAATCCACATCTATTAATGCGGCTCATCAATATGGAGGTTAGTGGGGAAATTGTAGAGAAAGCTCATAAATTATTAAAGGAGGAGAGAATTAGTGAGAAGAGGATCATTAAAAGGAGATATGGTATTTGATACTTCTATAATCATTGAAATGTCTTTAGCAACAACATATGGAAAGGAATTAATTAAGTCTATAATAAAGGAAGAGATAATACCATATATTACAATGCTCAACATTACCGAGGCAAAGTATATTCTTTGTAGAATATTAGGTATAGATGAATCATTAAAGAGAATAGGATTAATCTTGGATTCAAATTATTTCACTATAGTTAATACAGATACATTATCAGATCTTGTCTCTATATGTAAGTGTAGATTTCCAATAAGTCTTGCAGATTGCCATACTTTATCTTTAGCTAAGAAGATGTCTTTACCAGTTCTATTTTATAAGCTAGAGAAAGAATTTAGACCAATTGTTCAAGAATTGAAAAACTGGATTAATAGTGAGATACTATTTTTAGTAGGGGATTAAGTTTAATTCTTTTAATCCATTTATCTCTATAAACATACATACTGTCTATAGGTATATGGGGGATGTATTATTGTCATCAAAGGTTATTATAAAAATCCCGAAGTACGATATTCCTATTAAGCGTGTTGAGCCTGTTATGATTGATATTGATAAAATGTTGCCACATGAAGAAATTGTTAGTAAACGTTTAGAGGATCTCATGGATTTTATAAAGAAGTTAGATGCAGTTGATATGCCATTAATTATTGCACCAATACCCGGTACTGACAAGTACTTAATTGTCGATGGACATCATAGATGGGCGGCACTCAAAGAACTTGGAGCAAAAAAGGCTCCATCAATTATCATTGATTACTTTGATAATCGTGTAAAGCTATATACTTGGTACCCGGCCTTTTCAGGAGATCTAGAGATCTTTCTTAAAAAGCTTAAGGAGGAAGGTATTAACTACAGTACATGTAAAAGTGGGGATATTGATAAACTTATTGAAGAAAAGGACTATGCCTTTATATTAATTGGTAGGGGGGATATCTGCATAATAATTTACGGAGGCATTGAAGGACAGAAGAAAGTATCGCATATACTTGATCGGCTAAATGTTGAGGGATTAATAAAGCTAGCATATTACGGCCTTAAGGAAGATGCATTG
>Ga0190310_1000302_pt1 | contig 17080 bp, 17 predicted proteins | sample 48700778_MG_FD_165059 | JGI IMG/M metagenome (GOLD analysis project Ga0190310, IMG submission 165059) | Hydrothermal vent sediment bacterial communities from Southern Trench, Guaymas Basin, Mexico - 4870-07-7-8_MG | ecosystem: Environmental > Aquatic > Marine > Hydrothermal vents > Sediment ... | reverse complement strand
TGAAGGGGCCTCTTCCAGGCCAGGGCGACCACCATCCCCAACCTCTACCTCTCCATCCCCATCCCATCTTCTCTCACCATTTTTGTGTCATTGCTCAAAATTTAACCTTTACCCTCTCGGCCAAGAGCCTTCTTAAGCTCCTTGATCCTAGCATCGACGCTCTTAAGCTCCTCCTCAAGATCTTTAAGCTCGGCCTCGAGCTCGCGTTTATAGTCTTCAAGCATCCTGAGCTCATCCTCTGGGCTTGGCGGATATGGCGGCATGAAGGGCGGATAGAATGGCATGGGGTAGAATGGGTATCTCCAATACCTTCTATATGGGTAGTATGGATACCCCACGGTTGCTCACCAAGTTTAGGGAGTTGAGGGTGGCTTTAAGTTTTGTGCGATTGCACATTAGTATCACTCACTTTATAAGCTCCAAGTAGGAAAACTTATCTTGGATGCCGAGGTGGCGTTGGAGAGTTCATGGAAGAGGCAGACCCCCAAAAGATAGATTTATTCGAGTGGGGTTGGGGAGGCTCTTCTTCGCCCCGTTAGACGACTTGGGAAACCCGCTCCCATCCCCGCCAATCTATCTTAGACCGGATGAGTTTGAGGCCTTGAGGCTGGTTTATCTCGAGGGGAAGACTCAGGAGGAGGCTGCTAAGCTCATGAAGATCTCGCGTGGAACGCTTTGGAGGGCCTTGGACAGCGGTAGGAGGAAACTCGTCCAAGCGTTAGTCGAGCGCAGGCCGATAGTTTTAACTGGATAGGGGCTCGTCATCCTCAAATTCTACCCCCATTAGCGGTCTCGATAGGCTGAACTTGAGCACAGAGAGATTTACCAGCGCCCTATCGGCTGCAGGCTTCTCAACCCTCGCATATCTCTTAGCCGGATGTAGCACATGGCTCTGGTACCCCCTATTTGGAAAATATCTCATTAAGGATCTCATGCTCGGCGGCGAGGTTCTCGGAGCCATAATGACCCTATACAACCTATCCTATGCCTTCGTCGTCCTCCCGGCTGGAAGGCTCTCTGATAAATTCGGTAGGAGAAAGGTCATGGCCCTCGGGTTGATATTGATGGGGGTTTCCGCGACGATAATGGCCTATACGAGAGATCCAATAATCCTCTCAATAGCATGCCTGATCTCCGGAGCGGGCTATGGATCATTCATAGTCTCGGTTACGGCTTATACGGTTGAGAAGGGAGGTGTTAAGAGGACGGGAGTCGTCTACGGGATAGCCTTATCCGGAGGCCTGCTCGGAGAAGTGATAGGATCTTTCATAGGCGGATCGGTTAAGGAGTTGTTTGGAAGCACTACCCTATTCCTCCTATCATCGATGGTATCTTTCTCGGCGATCATACCGACAATCCTACTCAAAGGCGATCGGCATTTAACCGATTCTTCAAGAGGCTCCTTGAGCGTGAAGAGCCTTTTAGCGGGGAATGAGAGCTTCAGATCTTTATCGATTGGCTTGATATTCCACACGATAGGCTTCAACATCCTCTTCCCCTTCATCTCCGTCCATGCAAGTGATCTAGGATTAAGCGACTATGGAATAGGGGTTGTTAACTCTGCTTGGACTCTATCGATGGTCTTCACCACAGTTCCTTGGGGTCTCTTAACGGATAGGATTGGGGGAAGGTGGATTTTGACATGGCATCTTATAACATCCTTCGCTTCATGGATGTTCTACGCATATTCATGGAATCCCGCGATAATAATGCTCTCCGCAATTTTCATGGGCATCGTGAGCTCGATGGATATGCCCGCTAGGAGGAAGATCTTGGCAGAGATAGCTGATGGGAGAGGGGTTGGAACCACAATAGCGTCACTGGATCTCATAACGAGTATGACTAGCATCCCAGGCCCCATGGTCGGCGGGTTCCTCTATAATTATGTGGGGGTTTTGGGGATCTTCTGGATAGGTTCTCTAATAAATCTGGTCGGGGTTCTATTCCTCCTAAAGATTAGAGGTTAAAGCTCTCGTTCAAGTATATGCCTTATCCTCCTCATGAGCTTCCAGATCCTATCATTTACATGGTGAATATTCTTCGCCACCTTCCCCCTCTTCATGGCCCTACACTCCTCAATTCCCACCAAAGCGATGGCCACGGCCAATGGCCTCAGATTCCTCTCATCCCTGACGACCACGAAATCACCCTCATTAAATTCTCCTCTAAAATCTTTGATCCCTGGCCTCATCACATCCGCCCCATTGACTATGTGTGGAACCGCCCCCATATCCACTATCATCGAGGGCAATCTATTTAATGCCTCCAAATTCCTCTCGTGGATCACTGGGTAGAGCTTCTCGTCGATCTCCCCGACCACGAGCTCGCCGATCCTATAGAGCTTGATCCCATCCTCCCTTATCTCCATCGCATTCCTTATCCTCCCCCTCAACACCTCACCCCAATACAGCGATCTTATCCTCTCGACCAGCATCGAAGTCTCCCTCTTACTGAGATAATTAACTCTCATCCCTCAACCCCTCCCAGGATCTCGGAGACTTGACTAAGAGACTTTATCCTCCTAACGTAGATATTCTCTTGAACCCTCCTATTCCACGGCCTATCATAGAGTATGAGTAGAGTCCTTCTCCTCATACATCCATCGACTATCAGCGGGGAGTCGTCGATATAGACATCATAGTTTAGTCTGGGCTTCTCCCTGCAACTCCTAATCCAAACATATTCATCATATGGGATCTCATGAAGCCTCAGCCAGTTCAAGACATATCTCTCAGTCACCCTAGGTCTCGCGGTGACTATGTCGACCCTCCCAAACCTCTTAATCTCTCCCACCTTCTCTGAGAGCGAGTCCTCGGTCGGCGGCATAATTCTCCAAAGCCTCCACGCATCGTTCATCACATCCATAAATTCTCCCTCGCTTATCCCAAGCTTCTTCCAGAAATCCCATTCATCTAAGTCCTCGAACTCTATTATCTGGCCTGTTCTACGCCTCCAGAGCCTTATCCATAGCCTCATCGTGTCGGCCAAGACCCCGTCGAGATCTAGGGCTATCCTAAGCAAGCCCACACCTATAGATCGGCGCGATATATAGAGGCTTCAACCCAACCCCTCGGGGAGCTGAGGATCGTATCCTCGAGGGCTAAATCGTTTAATAGAACTCTCAAAACCTCACTTAGGGATCGGGATGCCGACGAATGTCAGGATAAAGCTCACGAGCACGGACTTGGAGAAGATCGAGAGAGTATGCTCAGAGATAAAGGAGATAGCGTTGAAGACTGGGACGAAGATCTCAGGGCCCATACCCCTCCCTAGAAGGAGGCTTATAGTCCCGGTTAGGAAGTCTCCATGCGGGGAGGGAACCCACACTTGGAGGAAGCATGAGCTCAGAATCCATAGAAGGCTTATAGATCTCCAGATAACCGATCAAAGGGTTATGAGGCAGATAATGAGGATCCAGATCCCCGAAGATGTATCGGTCGAGATGACCGTTAGGTGATCGCCCCGATAGTAAGCATCTGATAGAAGATATATGATATGAAGAACACTATGAGCGTGACTAGGGCTGCCACGGTTCCGCTGAGCCTCCTTCCATAGGCGGTTAAGGCCGTCAGGAATGGTAAGCTTATTCCTTGAGCGATTATCAGGAGGGCATCTCTAACTTGATAGTATAATGGCGTTCCCTTGGGCGGGATTATGGAGAGGTGGAAGAGCTTATCAATCGAGAGTATTGCTGGATAGAACATTAGGGGTAGGAGGGCGACGAAGAGTGAGAGAAGAAACTTCAACTCATCTTGGATCGACGCCAACGCAATCAGCCTCACCCTATCGGCCAATGACTCTCCCTCAGACCTCCGGAACAAGGTTCCTGAAAGTAATATCGATAGGATCGTGATTAAGCCATATAGGATGAATGTGTTTAGGAGGTGGGATCCAATTATCTCCAATGGATTCGGAGCCGTCTCATAGAAGTGTAGGAGAAATGTTCTATGCCTACTATAGATTAGGAGGATTGAGGAGAGGATGAAGGAGAGGGTTGGGAGTATTATCGTGACCCCAACTCGCTCATAGAGCGGGCTGTAAAGCCATAAGGGGAAGAAGACCCCTTGAAGAACTTTCATGAATTTTCCTGGAGGCTTCTCGCCGATGAGATCGGATGATGACACCGTGCCCTTCTCCTTCAACGCCCTATAGACCCTTAAACCCTCCTCCGTGAGCATGTAGTTTCTATCATTATCTTGGGTCACAAATCTTCTGAGCTGTCTAAGATTGTAATAGAGGGATCCCGTGCTTATCTTTAAGCCATCTCTGAGAGCCGTCGCGCTAATCTTCCCAGCATCTCCTATGGCCAAGATGATCCTCCTCCTAGTCTTGTATCTAAGAAGCCAGAGTAATTCATCCTCAGATCGAGCGTCGACCGACGCTAGGAGCAAGGTTCAGCCCTCTCCGAAAATCTCCTTAACTCCTAGTTTTAAAAGCTTACCCCATAATTTGAGGAACCCAAGCTTAAATAAGCGTCTTTATCGAATAAGATTTGGAGAGGATTCGGGTAAGATGAGCTGGGTTGAAGATACGGTTGCCTTTAGGGGCGCGATAAGGAGGAGCGGAAACAGCCTCGTAATAACCATACCAGCAGAACTAAGCCAAAGATTTCTCCTAAGAGAGGGGCAAGAGCTGTTAATCTATGGGATATCGAGGAGGGGGCCGGAGTTCGAGGGAGGTCTCCAAATCTATCTAGGATACTTCGTCGTCCATGAAAAGCTCCCATCCGCGAGATTCAGGGTTGAAGCGGATGATTTAGCCAAGCTCCAGATGATCATCAAGGAGATCGAGAGAGAATATCTACCATCAAGAATTCTACGTAAAAAGGTTGGAGATAGAATAGTGGAGCTACAGTTCATGTTCGGGGCGATAACGGAGAAGGGGATTAGGAGGGTTAGAAGTATGGAGGAGGTCGAGGAGATAGCGTCCACGATAGAGTTCAAGCTAAGCTCAGAGGGATTCAAGGTTCTTGAGAAGGGTGTGGAGGAAAGGATAATTGAGTGGAGGAATATGGATCCAGCCCTAATCTCAAGAGCAGCATATAGGCTCGCGAAGGTCGTTAGGTGGAGCTGGGAGATCTAGGGAGATGAGAGAGGATTGAGGATAATCGCAGACCTACACATACATAGCAAGTATTCTGGAGCCACCTCGCAGAGGATGAATATACCTGAGATCTCGAGCTTCGCCCAGCTCAAGGGACTAAACCTCCTCGGAACGGGAGATGCACTTCACCCAAGCTGGCTTAAGGAGCTCAAGAGGGATCTGGAGCCTATTGGTGAGACGGGATTCTATAGGCCCAAGATGGGTGGGGAGGTTTACTTTGTGGCTCAAACCGAGGTCGCGACCGTTCACCAATATATGGGTAAGGCTAGGAGAATTCATCACGTAATCTTGATGCCGAGCCTAGAGGTCGCGGAACAGCTCTCAGATAGGCTCAGCAGGTTTGGGAACATCTCAGCCGATGGGAGACCTGTCCTGAATATGAGGCCATCCGAGCTCGTCGAGATCGTGATCGAATTCGATTGGAGAAACCTGATATTTCCAGCCCACATCTGGACCCCTTGGTGGAGCATGCTCGGCGCGAGGGGAGGCGTCGACAGCCTTGAGGAATGCTATGAGGATCAGGCCAAGTACATCTACGCTATCGAGACAGGTCTCAGCAGCGATCCGCCGATGAATTGGAGGGTTAGCTGGCTAAACAATCTAACCATTCTAAGCTCATCGGACTCGCATAGCCCATATCCTTATAGGCTTGGGAGGGAGGCCGTGATCCTCGACCTCAGAAAGCCCAACTATATGGAGCTTTATGAGGCGATAGTCTGGGGAGATCAAGAAAGCAAGGTCTTAATGACAATAGAAGTCCCGCCAGCCTATGGAAAATATCATTGGTCGGGTCATAGAAACTGCAACTTCGGCCCAATCCCACCTGAAGAGGCCAGAAAGCTGAACTATAAGTGCCCAGTCTGTGGGAGAACCTTGACGAAGGGGGTTGACGATAGGGTTGAGGAGCTCGCGGACAAGCCTAGAGGATATAGGCCGAAGGATGCAAAGGACTTCATCCACCTAATACCGCTTCAGGAGATAATAGCTCACAGCTTAGGGCTGGGAGGCGGAGGTGAGGCGAGGCTGAACTCGAAGAGGATCTGGAACATCTACGAGGAGTTAGTGAACAAGTTTGGAACCGAGTTTAAGGTTCTCCTAGAGGCGGATCCGAAGGAAATAGCTAAGGTCTCGAACCCAAAGGTCGCGGATCTAATCATGAAGATGAGGAGTGGTAGACTGAAGATAATTCCAGGCTATGATGGAGTCTATGGGAGGATCGTGTCGGAGGAGGAGTATGATAGATTGTTGAGGAGAAAGTATTCGCATCTCGAAGACTACATCTAATCCTCGGGATGAGGCTCCGGTATCGCTGATAGACATACAAATGACCTGCCATCGATCTCCTCAGAAGGCTCCTCTACCATGGGCTCATCCTCGGGGGTGTAGCTGAGGGTTGCATAAACCTTCTCGATAGATAAATTGATTGAGCTTAACATCTCTCTAATCTCGTCGATTGTGTAGAAGTTGGCGTGGCGGTAGAAGTCATGCCCCCTCTCCTTAAGCATCTCATAATATCTTCCCCAGCTGGAGTCCTTCAAGATTACGCAGATCGCGATCCTCCCAGAATCCTTCAAACACCTCCTCGCCTCCCTCAAGATATCCATCGGATTATCGAAGAAGCATAGGCTTAAAGCGATCAATACATAGTCAAAACACTTATCACGAAATGGCAGATACTCCCCCATCGCTTGAGCCACCTCGACGCCTCTATCCTTGGCGAGCTTAAGCGGGTTCAAGGCTGGATCAACTCCAAACTCCACTCCAATCCCACTCGCGAAGACACCTGTCCCAACCCCCAGATCTAAACCCCTTCCACCCAGCTTCAGCATCCTTAGAGCATTGAGCTCGCATTCAAAGATCACATGATTCCTCTTATACCACTCATCATATCTCAGATAGAGTTTATCGAAGGTACTGAAGCTCACGATTTGATATGGAGTTGGGCTGGATAAAAACATGCTTCATGATAGAAGGATGGTCAATAGCAGATAACCTTTATCTCACAGATTCTAGGGGTTTGCGACATGGCGAGCGGATCCAAGTATAAGGTGGTTCACGTATCAGAGGTTAAGGCATTAGAGGTGAGGGAAGAGGGAGCGGAGAAGGCTTGGATAAGGTGGCTTATATCAAGGGACGATGGGGCGCCGAACTTCTCAATGAGGCTCTTCGAGATAGATCCCGGCGGGAGGACGCCTCTACACAGCCATCCATGGGAGCATGAGGTATTCATCCTAGAGGGTAGGTGTAAGCTCATCGCTGGAGAGGATGAAAGGATAATCGGCCCCGGATACGCGATATATGTCCCCCCAAACCTAAAGCATGGCTTCATAAACGTAGGGGAGGAGAAGCTTAGATTCATCTGCCTCATCCCACACAAGTAACCCCTCATCCCCCAAACATTCTAGGAGAAATGAGCGACATCATTTACCAAGCCGGCTACTGACTCAAAACCCCCAGAAGGAGGATGAAGCGGGCCGGTGGAATTTAAACTCACGACCTCCGGCTCCGAAGGCCCGGCACTCATAAATATCTATCCCACAGACTGACGATATGGCCGAATAATTGATGATTATTTTTTACCGGATTGACGACGATAATTAATTGTTGTTCTTGCTAATTTTCTTGAGAAGAATCTTAATTGACTGGCTGGATTGACTAACCGGTAAGTTTATAAGGCGTCTCCGATCGTATTGACTCGGTGGTCAAGCGTGGTGAATGCGGCAAGAGTAGCTGCTCACCTAAAGAGATATCTGATAGCCTACGTAATACTTATAATCCTGATCGCTCTTCCGATCGGGTACTACAATGCAGGTTATTTCAAGGCTCATAAAGAAACGATCAAGAATGTAATACTTTCTCTCGCTATAGGGACGCTTCTTCCATCGATGATACAATTGCGATCCGAGAAGATGGGTAAAGAGCTACGATCAAAGCTAAAGGAAGTAATCGTCGCAATAGTTATAATATTCGTTATTACGCCATTGCTCGCAATGCTATTTGCAAGCCATATTGGTAGTAAGGTCGTCATCGGTATAGGATATATTGCTGCCAATTCAGTACCTGCATCAAGCGCCTCAGTAGCTTACGTTATGCTTGCTGGCGGTAATATAGAGCTTGCAACAGTTCTAGTTATTCTGAGTATACTCATAGCGTTATTTGCTGCACCAACCTATGTAGCCTTATATGCACAGAGTGTTCACATGAATCTGCCGATAATTGTTTTAGCGGAATCAGTTGTAATAGCTCTTCTACTCCCATTAATTCTCGGACAAATAATAAGGTACTGCTTCATAACGAGAAGGGCTGAAAAGCTGGCGCGAGCTTCTAAAGGAAGTCTTGAATGTATAGGGAAAAACGTATCAGATGCCGAAGATAGAGGAGCTAGAGAATGCTTGGAGAACAAAATAATGAAGAAAATAAAGCCTTATCTATCTATATGGACGATAACTTTTATGCTAGCATTGATAGGGGTTCTAATAGCTAACAAAGCTGGATTACTCATATCAAACCCGAGTCTAGCATTATATATCATCACTGCACAATTGGTAATTTATACGACAGTTATATTATCTGTCATAATTGCTAGTAAGGTATTGAATATAGCGTATAGAGAACATATGGCGGTGGCGTTTATTTCACTGACCAAGAATGAAAGCGTTGCAGCAACTATGGCTGTTCTAGCTATAGGTCCAACCGCTGCCCTCCCAGCAGCATTAATTCCCGCTATACAACCCCTAGTAGCGACGCTATATATTTCAATGGCACATATTATAGAAAGAATACTTGGTGAGCCGGGTAACGAGCAATGATTAAAGATAAGGAGATTATCAAAGAGAGAATAATATTAGCGGCGATGAAAGTCTTCTCAAGACATGGTTTTTTCAAGGCACCAGTACATCTCATAGCTGAGGAAGCTGGGACTTCTAAGGGTCTGGTCTTCTGGTATTTTAGGAGCAAACGGGAATTAATCATAGAAGTTGCTAAACGGAGTCTCCCACTAGAAATTATTGATTCGTGCCTGGAATCGGGGCTGAGTGGTGAGAAGCTACTTGAGTGTATTGGGAAAAGCTATATGGAAAAATACAGGGATCCAGTCCAACGGAGACTCTTTTTACACACAATGGCTTTAGAATCAATATATGAAGAAATAGCTGAAGAAATAAACAGTTTATGTGAAGAAAAACTCGGTAAAGTAGCGGAAAGGGTATTTGGCGGGTCTTCGATTAAGGGAAAAGTCGCTCTAAGAGCATTCTTCGGAGGATTAATGTGCTACATACTCAGAAAACCTAAAGACATAAGTGAGGAAGTCTTCATAAAAAACCTTGTAAATATAACAGTAGCCTGGTTTAAAAATGGAGGAGAGCCTTGAATTGTCATAAATATAAAACTATGATTGCCGGGTTCTTACTCTCCCCAATACTATAGGGTTGCAATTCATAGAAATCAGAGTCCCCAAGACAGGTAACAAGAGTTTTGGAAGCAATTATAATTCCGTATCCATCGGGCTCCACATTCATTTCCTATAACCCAAACATTATAGTGCGGGCCCGCCGGGATTTGAACCCGGGACCTCCGGCTCCGAAGGCCGGCGCCATATCCAAACTAGGCCACGGGCCCTCTCCTAGGCTAAAGTTTATCGTCGGTAAATTATAGTCTTGCTTTTGCTTAAATATGGCCGTCGAATCATTTGGCTTGAGCATTTTGGGTGATGGGCTGAATGGAGATAAGGTCTCCGATAGACTACGAGGAGAAGTGGGTTAAGAGGTGGAGGGAGGCGAGGATCTTCGAGGCGGATCCAGATCCATCTAGGCCGAAATACTTCATCTGCGTCCCCTACTCATATCAGAATGGCCCACTCCACCTAGGCCATGGATTCACCTACACGAGAGGAGATGCCTATGCAAGATTTAAGCGGATGCAAGGCTATAACGTGCTATTTCCATGGGCTTGGCACTGGACTGGAGAGGCCGTGGCCGGAACCTCTGAGAGATTGAAGCGTGGAGACGAGTCGATCAGGAGGATGCTCATCGAGATAGATGGGGTTCCAGAGGAACTCTTGGAGAAGTTCACCGATCCAGCCTTCGTCACGAGATACTACACGGAGGAGAATAGGATCGTGGTCGACGCCATGGGGTTCTCGGTGGACTGGAGGAGGGAATTCTACACAACAGACCTACATCCATACTATAGCAAGTTCATCCAATGGCAGTTCATAACCCTGAAGAAGCGCGGATACGTGGCCATCGGCAGACATCCAGTAGTCTGGTGTCCAAGATGTAGGAGCGCGACCGGAGACCATGACAGGCTCGTTGGAGAAGGAGTATCGCCGGAGGAGTTCGTGCTAGTTCTCTTCAAGTTTGGGGACGCATACTTAGCTGCCGCAACCCTTAGACCCGAGACCATTTTCGGCGTGACGAACATCTGGATAAACCCTAATCATGAGTATGTGTTGGCGGAGGTAGATGGAAGAAAGTATATCGTCTCGAAGAGGGCCGCTGAGAAGCTGATGGAGCAGAGGAGGGTGAAGATCTTGGAATCTGTAAGACCCGATGATCTCATCGGGAAGTATGCGGAGGCTCCGCTGATAGGGAAGCCGGTCCCAATACTTCCAGCGGATCTAGTCGACCCAAACTTTGGAACAGGTGTCGTTTACAGCGTTCCAGCCCATGCTCCATACGATTACGCCGGAGTCATCGCGTTGAGGTCGAATGAGGAGAGGTTGAGGAGATATGGGTTGAAGGAGATCGTTGAGAAGATTAAGCCCATCTCAATAATCAGGGTTCCAGGCTATGGCGATTATCCGGCGGTTGAGGAGGTTGAGAGGCTTGGGATAAAGACCGATACCGATCCGAGGCTTGAGGAGGCGACCAAGACCATATACTCCAAAGAGTTCCATGAGGGGGTCATGAAGGAGAACTGTGGAGAGTATTCTGGGATAGGTGTGAATGAGGCTAGAGACTCGGTGAAGGCCAAGCTGATAGAACTTGGATTGGGAGACACCATGTGGGAGCTCCCGGAGAAGGTCGTATGTAGATGTGGAACCGAGAACGTGGTCAAGATAGTCGAGAACCAATGGTTTCTAAGATACTCAGACCCAGAGTGGAAGGAGAAGGTGAAGAAGCATCTGATGAGGATGGAGATCTATCCGGAGGAGGTGAGACAGTGGTTTCTAAACGTGGTCGACTGGCTAAGAGATTGGGCGTGCACGAGGAAGACGGGATTGGGGACTAAGCTTCCATGGGATCCTGAGTGGATCGTCGAGACCCTGAGCGACTCAACCCTCTACCCAGCCCTCTACACGATAAGCAAGTATCCGAACCTGAATCTCATCAAGCCAGAACAATTAACCCTAGATGTCTTGAATTATGTCTTCCTAGGGCTGGGCGATGTGGAGGAGATAGCGAGGAGGGTTGGAGTCGATGCAGATCTATTGAGGAGGATGAGGGAGGAGTTCCTATACTGGTATCCGGTCGATATGAGGATCTCGGCGAAGGAGCTGGTTCCAAACCACCTAACCTTCTATATATTCAACCACGTCGCGATCTTCGATGAGAAGCTCTGGCCGAGGGGTATAGGGGTTAATGGGATGGTGAACATCGAGGGGGAGAAGATGTCTAAGAGCAGGGGGAACTTCATCCCATTGAAGGAGGCGATAAGGAGATATGGGGCGGATGTGACGAGGGCAACCCTCCTCCTAGCCGCCGAAGACCTCGACGACCCAGATTGGAGGGAGAGGAATGCGATGGAGATGAAGAACATGATAAATCAATTCCTTAGAATAGTTAGGGAGATCGCCTCGGCCAAACCCATCGAGAAAAGCGCGGTCGACTCATGGCTCATGTCAAGGCTTCAGAGAAGGATAGAGAACATAACCAAGTGGATGGAGAAGCTCAAGACTAGGAAGGCGTTCCACGACGCCCTCTACGGCCTATACAACGATTGGAGATGGTATACTAGGAGGATGGGAGGCTCGATAAGTAGGGTTGGGAGGGAGTTCATCGAGACGTGGATAAAGCTTCTAGCACCATTCATCCCATTCACGGCAGAGGAGGCTTGGAGCATCCTAGGGAAAAGCGGATTCGTCTCAGTCGAGAAATGGCCTACCCCAAGAAAGGAGTTGATCGACGCCGAGGCCGAGCTGGCGGAGGAGCTCGTCATGAGATTGATGGAGGATGTTAGAAGCATAATAAACGTGGTCAAGGAGAAGCCTAGAAAAGCATACATCTATGTGGCATCAGGCTGGAAACGCGGCCTACTTGAAAAAGCCATAAATCTGTTAAAGGAAGGGAGGGGAAGAGAGATGGGCGAGCTGATCAAGTGGATAATCTCGAATAAGCCCGAGCTGAAGAAGCACGCCGCAAACCTCGCGAAGCTCCAGATCGAGAACGTGTCATCGCTGATCCAGACCTATCGGCCTGAGAATCTCACGGCCATAGCTGGGAGAGAGCTTGAAATCTATAAGTCCGCGGCGGATTTCTTGACGAGTGAACTTGGCATAGAATTCGAGATACACTCAGAGGATGAGAAAGATCTCTATGATCCAAAGAGGAAGGCTTTATCGGCCTTACCGCTGAGACCAGGGATATATCTGGAATGACCGCGATCTCATCTGAGAGGCTTAAGATTCTGGCCGAGGCTGGAAGAGATCTGAGATACTTGCTCAATAGGGGATATAATAGGTCTCCATCGCTCAAGCTCATCGGAGACAAGTATAGGTTGGATAAGGCTGAGAGATCCATCCTCTATAGATCGATATACTCTTCCAGCGATGTGGAGAGGATAGCCTCGAAGAGGGTGATGGCCGAGGATCTAAGAGACGAGCATGTCTTGATCGACGGATTCAACGTGATGAACACGGTTGAGACGATGCTTAGAGGCGATCCCCTAATCCTATGCGACGACGGTGTGCTCAGAGACTTCTCAGAGATCCATGGAAAGTATAAGCTCACCGAGAAGACCCATGAATCATTAAAACTACTCCTCAAAGCATTAAGGGAGTTGAGGATACCGTCCGCGAAGATCCTGTTTGAGAGCCAGATAAGTAGGAGCGGCGAGATAGCAGGCTATGCTAGGACGCTCTTAAGGGAGATGGGATTGGATGGAGGCGCCGAGACGGCGAAAAACGTTGACTCACAGCTCCAAAGATCTAGACACGTGGTCATGACCAGCGACTCAGCAATACTCCTAAGATGCACAAACTTCTACGACCTCCCAGCATATATCCTGAGGTGGATTCCCAGAGCGAGGATAATAAGCTTAAAGATCACATAAGAAACTCACAAGGTAAAAATATGAGGTGAACCGTATCTAGTATGTAAAAAGGGCCCGTAGCCCAGTATGGATAGGGCGCCGGATAGGCCGCCTCTAGGCGGCTTAGGTGATCCTCCTAAGCCGGCGGTCGTGGGTTCAAATCCCACCGGGCCCGCTTTGAGGATCAATAACCTCTCTAAACATATCAGTTCTAAAAGAGCGTGCTATAGGGTTGACGCGAGGTATGAAATGCTGGGGCTGATACATAAAATGATGTGAATGAAAGTATTTTGAGTTATGCCGTTGGAGAGATGGCTCGCGGAACCCGATCTTATCTTTAAAATAGATGGTTGTTGGCTTTATGCCATTCCAGAGATATGGTTATATAAGTCTTAGAATCTATTGTCTTGAGGTGTATTCGTGTTATGAGTTGGGATAGGTGGTGGAGGAGGCGCTCACCATTCTCAAGGATCTTTGAGGAGATGGAGCGGATGATGAGGGAGCTCGACGAAATGTTCTCCAAGTCTTTTGAAGATCTTGAGCGGGAGCTCCCGAGGGGCTTGATCAGGGAGAGGAGAACCGATAGAGGGATAGTTAGAGAGTTTGGGCCAATAGTCTATGGCTACTCGATAAGGATTGGCCCTGATGGGAAGCCGATCATAAGAGAGTTCGGGAACATCAGGCCGCCGAGGGGGAGGCCTGAGATGGTCGAATTAACCGAGGCGAGAGAGCCGTTGGTGGACGTATATGAGGAGAAGGATGTAGTGAAGGTGGTCGCGGAGGTTCCAGGGGTTGAGAAGAAGGACATAAACCTGAACGCGACCGAGGATAGATTGATAATCTCGGTCGACACTCCTCAGAGGAAATATTATAAGGAGGTCGATCTACCCGCGAAGGTCGACCCGAAATCTGCTAAGGCATCCTATAAGAATGGGGTCTTAGAGGTCGTCTTGAAGAAGGCTGGAGAGGAGAGGAAGGGATTCAGGGTTCAGATAGAGTAAGTCTACATCTCCTCCATCAATGGGATTCCGAGAAGCCTCAAGACATTAGCCAAGGTTATCTTAAATGCCATGACTATCCCAAGCCTAAACCTCTTAATATCCTCCTGCGCCCTTAGAACTGGGGCCTTCTCATAGAAGTCGTTAAACTCGGATGCGAGCTTATATGCGTAATTCGCTATCGGCTTAATCAATAGATTATCGTCGAACTCGGACAAAAGCTTCGGGAAGATCGCCATCCTCCTCAATAACCTCTTCTCAACCTCAAGCGGCTCAGCTGGAGGCTTGGTTAAGGGCTCATCCCCAGACTTCTCAAGAATCCTACAGGCCCTCGCATAGGAGTATTGGAGATATGGCCCCGTATCACCTTCAAGCCTCAGGATCTCATCTGTGTCCAAGACTATGAGCTTATCTATGTCGGGCTTTACGAGCGCGTATCTCAGCGCGCCGACCGCTATCTTCTCCGCGACAGATCTCATCCTCTCAACGCTCCAATCCTCATGCCTCTTCCTCACCTCCTCAAGAGCCCTATCCCTCAACATATCTAGCAACTCTTCGACCTTGATGTATAATCCCCTCCTCCCGCTCATGTGGACAATCTTCTCACCGCCTTCAACCCTATGTCCAAGCCTCTCGGCATCTTTCCTGCTCAGGGCCACGACCTCATACGCATAGTGGATGTATTTCTCGGATCTCAATCCAAGTAGCTTTAAGGCATATTTCACGATCTCCTGCGGCCTCCTCTGCCTCACATCTATGACATTGATCACCCTATCTATCTCTCCAAGCTTGAGATCGACTTCTCCAGCCTCATCGGTTATGTAGATCTCCCCGCCACCCGGATTCACCCCCCACACGGAATACTTGAAGTCCTTGCTGGTCTCGCCGAGCTTCCAGGCGGCGTATGCTATGTCTCTGGCCACGTAGGTTGTCGTCCCATCACTCCTGACCAAGACCTCATCACCCTCCTTAGATAGGATTGGATGTTTTGAGAGGTCTAGGAGCCAGCATCCAGCCTTCTCCCCGCTCTCGGCGCGATAAACCAACCTCTTCTCCTTGAGCTTTTCGAAGACCTCCCTCCAGATGTTGAGCGATATTATCTGGCTCTCAAGGTTCAGTATATTGTATGTTGCGCCCAACCTCCAGCAGGTCTTGATCTGATCTCTCAAAACCCTCTCGACAACCCTCCTATTCAATTGATAGAGCTTTCCCCTCCCAGACTCTATCTCACCCACTATCCTCTTCCTCCTCTCCGCGAGCCTCTCATCCCCCTCAACCCTCTTGGAAACCTCGACATAGACCACATCCCCACAATACTCGTCGAATCTCATCCCCTGAGGTGGGTCTAGGGGGTATCCGAGCTCGGTGAATCCTAGGATTAGGTCCGCCATCTGAGCACCGCTGTCATCGATATAGTTCAAGACTATTACATCGTATCCGATGAATCTCAATATCCTCGCCAAGGAGTCTCCCAAGCATGTATTTCTCGCGTGTCCTACGTGGAGGGGCTTATTCGGATTCACGCTCGTGTGCTCTATTATGACCCTCTTACCGGATCCAATCTCGCTCGACCCATATCTCTCACCCTTCTCCAAGATCTCTCTTAGGATCTCCTCCGAGTATCTAATCCAATCGGGCTTGAAGTTGATGTATCCCCTGATGGCCTCAACATCTTTTATCAGCTCCATCTCCTCAGACCTCATCCTATCGACTATCTCCGACGCCACCTCATTCGGAGACCTCCTAAGCTTCTTCGCGAGGTCGAAGGCGGCTAGAGATGAGACCTCTCCATATCTGGGATCTCTTGAGAGCTCTAGTCTGGGCTCATCCACTCCCGCCGATCTTAAGAGCCTCTCAGCCTCCTCCATCAGCTTCCTTAACGCCATCCCCGACTTCGAGGAAAAACCGCTAGATGTTAAGTATTATCATGTTTGAGCAATCGAGAGAACTGCGCTCTCCAAACCCTAAAGTTATATTCATGGCAAGTATATCCGATTTGAGCTGAGATGGGCGAGTTTAGGGAGAGGGTCTTTGAGGATTTTCGCGGAGAAGAGGTCGTCGAGCTCGCATCGAAGCTCATCAAGATCCCAAGCGTGAACCCGCCTGGAGACACGAGCGAGATCGCCGTATTCGTGAAGGATTATCTCGAAGAGGAGGGGGTGGCGGTCGAGCTATGCGAGCCCGCTGAGAAGAGGGTGAACCTGATAGCTGAGATAGGTGAGAGAGAATCTGATAGGGTTCTAGTCTTGAACGGCCACCTCGACGTCGTTCCAATAGGTGATAGGTCTAGGTGGAGCTTCGACCCATTCTCAGGAGAGGTTCGAGACGGATACCTGCTTGGGAGGGGGGCATCCGACATGAAGGGCGGACTGGCTGGAATAATCTACGCATTCAAGACGCTCATCAAGTTTGAAGATCAACTGAGGGGGAGGCTGAAGCTTGTATGCGTCGCGGATGAGGAGACCGGTGGAACCTATGGAGCCGCCTATCTAGTCGAGAAGGGGAAGGCTTTAGGCTCATCGGCCTTGATCGCGGAGCCGACTGGGATGAATCTGATAAATGTTGGGGAGAAGGGGGCGATCTGGGCCAAGATAGTCGTTAAGGGCGTTCCAGGCCATGGAAGCCTATCACCATTCATCGGAGACAACGCGATAGTGAAGTCGACGAACCTAATCCGCGAGCTCATGAGGATAACGGAGATGAGGGCGGAGCTCCCGAAAGATCTGATC
>Ga0190310_1000301_pt1 | contig 17126 bp, 16 predicted proteins | sample 48700778_MG_FD_165059 | JGI IMG/M metagenome (GOLD analysis project Ga0190310, IMG submission 165059) | Hydrothermal vent sediment bacterial communities from Southern Trench, Guaymas Basin, Mexico - 4870-07-7-8_MG | ecosystem: Environmental > Aquatic > Marine > Hydrothermal vents > Sediment ... | reverse complement strand
TTTTATATTTAATTTTTTAAGAAGAATTTCTAAATCAGTTTTATAGAACCCAGAAAATCGTGTTTTGTAAATTATAAAATCTCCTTCTTCTGGAGAAAGCTCATTTATAATTTCTGCACCTTTGGTTCCTTTTATACAATGAGGTGGAAAAGAAGAAAATTCTTCATCTTGTGGCTCATGAGCATCACATAGATAAATTATAGGAAAATTTTTTTCTTTAAATTCATTTTTTAATTTTATTATTTCTGGAATAATTTCTTCTGCTTTTTTTCCGCAATATAAAACACCATCAGGCTTTATAAAATCATTTAACATATCTATAATAAGAAGGGCTTTCATTAGTCTTATAAAAATAGACAAAAACTTTAAAAATTCAAGATAAAAAGAAATATAAAAATTTTTCTTGACAAAATTTTTATATATAATATAAAATAAAATATTGAAAAGATAGAGAATAGAAAATGATAGAAATTAAAACTATAGCTGTTCCTATAGATTTTTCAGAAGTAGCTCCTATAGTTGCAGGATGGGCAAAAGATATAGCAAAAAAATTAGGTGCTAAGTTAATATTAATCAATGTAGTAGAGGATATATCTGCATTTGAGGGTATTTCTACTGATGTTAAAACTTTACAAGAATTAGAAAAAACACTTTTAGAAGGAGCTGAGGAATATATGCGAAGTTTTTTAAATAAATATTTTTCAGATTTTGCAAATGTAAAATCAGTTATTGTGAAAGGAAAAGTAGTAGAAAAAATAATACAAGTTGCTAAAGAAAACAAAGCTGATCTTATTGTAATTGGAACACATGGAAGGAAAAGTCTTGATAAAATTATTTTTGGTAGTGTAGCAGAAGGAATAGTAAAATACTCACCTATCCCAGTTTTAACTATTAATCCTTATAGAATAAAAGAAAAATAAACTATTTTTTTAATAACTTTTTAGCTTTTTCAGCTTCTTTACTATTTGGATATTGATTAATAACTTTTTTCAAAAGGATTTTATAAGCCTCTATATCCCCAAGAGCTTTAAAAGCTTGAGCCTGTTTAAACATAGCAGTAGGTTTTAAAGGATGCCATCCTCGAAGTTCAATTAATTTTTGATAGCTTAAAATCGCCTCTTCATATTTTTTTTCTTTAAAATAACTTTCTCCAATCCAGAAATAAGCTTGACCTATCCATTTTCCCTTTGGGAATTTTTCAATATATTCTTCAAATAATTTTCGAGCATTCTCAAAATCACCTTGTTGATAAGAAGAATATGCTTTTTCATAAAGCTCAACCTCAGTTAAAGGTTTTTCGACTTGAGTTATAGTAGCATTAGTATTAGTAGCATTGGTAGCATTAGTAGAAAGAATTGCAGTTTTGTTAGATGAAATAGTTTCATTGGAAACTACTGTGGTTTCATTTGAGACAACCTTAGGTGTTATTCCTAATTTTTTTTCGATTTCTTTTATTCTTAATTGTAAAGCTTGAACTTGAGTAAATAAATTATTTAATCGATCAGTAAATTCTTTATTTTGTTCTTCTTTAGAAAATTTAAGATCTTCTAATTGAGATGAAAGTAAAGCTTGCTGATATTTTATATCTTCCAAATCTGAAAGAATTTGTGTTTTTATATCTACTAATACATCCTTTGAAATTTTATTTTCTAAAGAAGTTATTTTTTTATCTATTACATTTAATCTTTTTTCCATTTCTTCATATTTTTGATTTTGTTTATTTACAATAGCTTCAAGATTAATAACTTTTATTTTCAAAGTTTGAAATTCTTCTTGATAAGCAACACAACCATTTAATATTAAAGGAATAAGTAGTAATAAAAATTTAAAAAAACCTTTTTTCATGATTTCCTCCCTTCGGTTTTTAAATAATTTTCTATTTCTTCTGTCAACTCAAGAGGCAAATTTTCTGAGCCTAAAATTATTTTTTCTTCTCCTAAGTATTTTAAAGTATAAACTATTAAAGGCAATTCTCTTTTTACTTCTTCCTCTCTAATTTTTTGAAAAAGTTTATTTTTTTCTCCCTCAAGTTTTTGAAGGCCGCTTAAATGATATTTTAAAAGTTTTTTTTCAGTTTCTTCCCATAAAGGTAAAAATTCAGGAGTTCTTAAAGAAAATCTAAAAAAAGTGATAGGAGGGCCTTCATCCAGATCAGGAGTTACTAAATGCATCATTGCTCCAGTTTCTGTAGATCTTGCACTAATAAGTTGCCATACAACTTGCTGCCAGGAACCTTTTGGTCCACCAGGTAAAGCAGGATGAAGATTAATTAATTTTAAAGTATTACAAAACTTTGTAGACACAATCCACATATATCCTGCAAGGACACCAAAGTCAATTTCTTCATCAAGTCTTTTAAGAACTTCATCATGGTAAAGTTTTCTCCAACTATCTCTATCTTTTTGTCTTAATTCAGGTTTAAATTTTAAAGCAGAAAAAGAAATAACTTTAAGTCCCATCTCTTTTTGAGCAATCTCAATTAATTTATCTGAAAAGAAACTTTCTCCAGGTTCTTTACTTATAAAAACATAGGAAATTTTTAAAGGAAGGAAACCAGATTTTATTTTTGAATAAACAATTTTTAAAAGATCTATAGCTGCTTGATCTCTTCCAGTAGTGAACCAACCTATTTTTTTAGATCTCGTAAGCTAAACCTCCTAAATTAAATGGTATTTCCCAAGGCTTAGGAATAAAAAACTCAAAATATTGAAAAAGAGCAAATCTATCAGTCATTCCAGAGATATAATCAGCAATAATTCGTTCCTTAGAGGAATTATTAAAAATTTGACTTGCTTTTTGGAAATATTCTATTTTTTCAAAGTTTTTATAATAAAACTCAAAAAGAGAAACTAAAATTTTTTTTGCTTTTTCAAATTCTTTTCGAACAACAGGGGAAAAGTAAATATTCTCAAAAAGGAAATCTCTCAAAACAATAAGTGCTTCTAAGCACTTTTCATCTATTAAAATAGCTTTTTTTTGAGATTCTTTAGTAGTTAATATTACACTTTTTACTAAGGTGCTTATTCTTTCAGAATGAGAAAGACCTAATCTTTTTTTTACAATTTCAGGAAGATCTTCTACAGTTATCAACCCAGCTCTAATGGCATCATCTATATCGTGATTTGCATAAGCAATAATATCTGAAATCCTTACTACCTCAGCTTCCAATGTTAAAGGTCTATCTTTTTCAGATAAAATAGGTCCCTTTCCTTTTGCATGTTTTAAAATTCCATCTCTTACTTCTAAAGTTAAATTTAATCCTTTTCCTTCTTTTTCTAATATATCTACTACTCTTAAACTCTGCTCATTATGTTTAAAACCTTCAGGTAAAAGTTCATTTAATACTTCTTCTCCTGCATGTCCAAATGGGGTGTGTCCAAGATCATGCCCAAGAGCTATAGCTTCTGTTAAATCTTCATTTAAATTTAATGCTTTGGCTATAGTTCTTGCAATTTGAGCAACTTCTAAAGTATGAGTAAGTCTTGTTCTATAATGATCTCCTTTGGGTGCTAAAAAAACTTGAGTTTTATGTTTTAGACGCCTAAAAGCTTTAGAATGAATAATTCTATCTCTATCTCTTTCAAAGCAAGTTCTAATTTCGCATTCCTCTTCTGGATAAAGCCGGCCTTTAGAATATTTAGCTTTAGCTGCAAATGGAGAGAGAAAGATTTCTTCCAAATTTTCTTTTTCTTCTCTTATAGAGTTACCTAACATCCTCAATTTTAAATTCTAAACTTTTATTAAAACTATTTATAAATGGAGTTCCTACAATTAAACTTATATCTTTTTTTTCTAAAAGTTTATTAAAATAAATAGCACAGAGTTCTTTATTTTCTTTTTGTAAAACTAATTTAGAATGTTTTTCTTTTAAAACTTTTATTTCTTTTATTTCAAAGTTTTTAAGAAGAATAACTGGAGGGGTATGTTCTTCTCCATAAGGATGGAATTGCTCAAAGGCAAAAAGAATATCTTTATAAAGAAGTTCAGATAAACTTGCTTCTGCATCAATATAAATCAAATCTGTAGAAGGAGAATCTAAAGTATGATATTTTAAAAGTTCTTTCAAGCGAGTTTTTAATTGGGGAATAAGATTTTTATCTATTTTGAATCCTAAAGCATATTTATGCCCTCCAAACTGGATTAAAAGATCTTTACATTGAGAAAGGATTTTTAAAAAATTTATTTTAGAAGGAGATCTTATAGAACCATATGCTATTTCATTTTCTTGAGAAATAACTATAACTGGTAAATTATAATTATTTTTAAGTTTATTAGCAATCAGACCTAATAAGCCTTTTGGAACATCTTTTAATACAAAAAATAAGAATTTGGAATTTTTTGAAATTTCAGAAATTTGAGAGGCAGCAGATTTTAAAGTTTCTTCTTCTATAAGTTGTCTTTTTTGATTTAAACTCTCTATTTGGTATAAATATTTTTCTGCAGAAGATATGTCAGAAGCCGAGAGAAGCTGAAAAACTGCTTCAGGATGTCCCAATCTACCAGCAGAATTAAGTTTAGGTATAATTCGATAAGATATATCTTCCTCAGATAGACCATATTTTAAATCTGCTTTTTCAAGTAAAACTTTGGTGCAAGGGAAAAAAGGATTTAGAAGGTCTCTAAATCCAAAAAAAGTGATAAGGCGATTTTCTCCTGATAAAGGAACCATGTCAGCTAAAGTTGCAAGAAAAATTAATTCCAAATATTTTCTTAAAAAAGGAGGCTCTTTATTTCTAAAAAAGCCTTGAGAATAAAGATAAGATCTTAGGGCTCTTATTAATGCAAAAACTACACCAGCACCACAAAGATAATAAATAGGTGAAGAGGGAGAGGTAAGTTTTCCTGTGATGGTAAAAGTTTCAGGTTTAGTAATAATTTCATGATGATCAGTAATAATTACATCTATACCAAGAGCTTTAGCAGAGTTGACTGTTTGATAAGCAGAAATTCCAACATCAACAGTGATAATTAAAGTTATCCCTTTAGCTTTAAAATAAGGTAAAAATTTAGCATGGAAACCATATCCTTCTTTATCTTTACTTGGGATTAACCATTCAACAAAAGGAGTAAAATTTTTTAAAAAATCATAAAGAACAAAAGTTCCTATAATTCCATCTGCATCAGAATCTCCATAAATACATATTTTTTCTTTTGAATTTATAGCTTTAGCAATTCGTGCAACTGCAAGTTTCATATCTGGAATAATAAAAGGATCTGAAAAATCAGAAAGTTGAGGGTAAAGAAAAGAGTAAGCAGATTTTATATCTGAGAATCCTTTATTTATAAGAATTTTTGCTAAAATAGGAGGGAAAAATCCATGAGTAACAAATTCATAAAAAAGGTCTTGGTTGGGAATCTTATTTATCCAAAGTTTTGTTGATGTCATATAGATTTTATTGTATCATATCAAGCCTAAAAGTAAAACAATTTCTCTTCAAACTCCAAAAGATATATGGAAGCTTCAAACTTTTCAAACTATTCAAATAAGTTTATAATAAAAAAATTTTAAAAGAAACTCCAAAATTAAGAAATTTTTGAGATGAATTGGTATTAAAGAATTTTAAAAAAGTTAGAGGAAAAGAAATATGAAATTTGATCCTTTAAAAATGAAAAATTGGGAAATAGCTTATGAAGCCGAGAAAAACATGAAAACTGTATATCAGTTAGGAGAAGAATTGGGATTAACAGAAGAACTTCTGCCTTATGGACATTATATAGCTAAAATTGATTACCAAAGAGTTTTTGAAAGATTAAAGGATAAAGTTAATGGGAAATATATAGATATTACTGCTATTACTCCAACACCCTTAGGAGAGGGAAAGACTACAACATTGATAGGTTTGGTTCAAGGGCTTGGGAAAAGAGGGAAAAAAGTAATAGGAACTATGAGACAGCCTTCAAGTGGACCAATTTTTAATATTAAAGGAGGATCTGCTGGAGGAGGTCTTTCTCAAGTTATTCCACTGGATAAATTTTCCTTAGGGCTTACAGGAGATATTAATGCAGTAATGAATGCCCACAATCTTGCTATGGTTGCCCTTACAGCAAGAATGCAACATGAAGCAAATTATAGTGATGAGATTTTAGCTAAAAAAGGCTTAAAAAGGTTAAATATAGATCCTAAAAGGGTTGAAATGGGATGGGTTATAGATTTTTGTGCTCAAGCATTGAGACATATTGTTATAGGACTTGGTGGTAAAATGGATGGATATCCTATGGAAAGCAAATTTTATATTTCTGGTGCTTCTGAAGTAATGGCAATATTGGCAATTGCAAAAAACTTAAAAGATTTAAGAAAAAGAATTGGGAAAATAGTTGTTGCTTTTGATAAATATGGTAATCCTATAACTACAGAAGATTTAGAGGTAGCAGGAGCTATGACAGCTCTACTTGTTGATGCACTTAATCCCAATCTTGTGCAAACAATCGAGGGACAACCTGTTCTGGTTCATACAGGTCCCTTTGGTAACATTGCTTTAGGACAATCATCCGTTATTGCTGACTATATTGCTTTAAAACTTGGAGAGTATGTAGTTACTGAATCTGGATTTGCTGCAGATATAGGCTTTGAAAAATTTTGGAATGTAAAATGCAGAATTTCTGGTCTCATTCCTGATGCAGTAGTAATAGTTACTACTATAAGAGCGCTTAAATGTCATGGTGGAGCTCCTGTTCCCAAACCCGGAAGTTCTTTACCAAAAGAATATTTTGAAGAAAATTTAAATTGGATTAAAAAAGGATGTGAAAATCTTTTTCACTGTATAAATATTGTTAGAAAAAGCGGAATAAATCCTATAGTATGCATTAACAAATTTTATACGGATACTAAAAAAGAACTTGATTTTGTAAAAAGGTTTTGTGAAGATTTAGGGGTAAGGGTGGTTTTTTCTGATCACTGGTTAAAAGGGGGAGAAGGAGCTTTAGAGCTTGCAGATGCTGTTATAGATGCATCTAAAGAAATTTCTCAGTTTAAGTTTCTTTATAAACTTGATGAACCTGTTAAAGAAAGGATTGAAAAGATAGCAAAAAAAATCTATGGAGCAGAGGGAGTAATTTATAGTTCTGCAGCAGAAGAAAAAATTAAGTTAATTGAAAGGGATGAGGAATTAAAAAAAATGCCTATTTGTATAGCAAAAACTCATCTTTCTCTTTCCGATGATCCCGGAAAAAAGGGAGTTCCTAAGAAGTGGCAACTGAGAATAAGAGATGTTCTTATATACAGAGGATCTGGTTTTATAGTACCTGTGGCTGGAGAAATAAAACTTATGCCTGGAACAGGTTCAAACCCAGCTTACAGAAGAATTGATGTAGATTTAAATACAGGAAAAGTAAAAGGTCTTTTTTAATAAGGAGAAAATAAATGGCAGCAAAAATTATAGATGGAAAATCTATAGCTCAGGAGATAAGAGAAAAGATTAAGAAGGAAGTTGAAGAATTAAAAGAAAAATATGATATTGTTCCTGGACTTGTTACTATTTTAGTAGGAGATGATCCAGCCTCAATTTCTTATGTAAAAGGGAAACAAAAAACAGCTCAGGCACTCGGATTTTATTCTGTGGAAGAAAGACTTCCTGAAAATGTTTCAGAAGATGAATTGATAAAGCTTATTGATAAATACAATAAAGATCTGAAAATTCATGGGATACTGGTTCAGCTTCCTTTACCAAAATCTATAAATGAAAGAAGAGTAATAAATGCCATACATCCCAGAAAAGATGTAGATGGCTTTCATCCAATTAATGTAGGAAAAATGATTATAGGAGAACCCTGTTTTTTACCATGCACACCTTATGGTATCTTGGTAATCTTAGAAAAAATTGGATGCCAAGTTGAAGGAGCAGAAGCTGTTGTTGTAGGGAGAAGTAATATTGTGGGGAAACCTATAGCTAATCTTCTTATGCAGAAAAGAAAAACTGTGGGTAATGCAACTGTAACAATTTGTCATACAAGAACAAAAGATTTAGCTTTTCATACTAAAAGAGCAGATATTTTAATTGTAGCAGTAGGAAAACCCAAATTTATTACAGCTGATATGGTAAAAGAAGGAGCAGTTGTAATTGATGTAGGAGTAAATAGAATTGGAACTACCCCTGAAGGAAAAGCTATTCTTTGTGGAGATGTAGATTTTGATGCAGTGAAAGAAAAAGCAAGTGCTATTACTCCTGTCCCAGGTGGAGTTGGGCCTATGACTATTACCATGCTTATGAAAAATACCCTTGAAGCAGCAAAAATGTGGAATGGTCTTCCGAATGAAGTAGAATAAAAGGAAAATGTAAAAATAAAAATAGAGCGGAAAAGACTAAAATTGGTAAAGATTTACATTCCTGATGAAGCAATTAAGACAGTTTAGGATTAAGGTAAGACTAAGTAATTTAAAAATATGTTTGTTTTTTCTACAGGTTGTTTTATGATTAAACTTGGTATGGGAGAATTCTCAGTTCCAGAGGAATCTCAACTTGCTGGTGAAAGATTGAGGAAAGTCCTTGAAATAAAATGTTTAATATTGATGGTTTAAGTAAAGATATGTATGAATTTCCTTTTACGATAATGTATTTTATTTCAAGCAGATTACAGGTTGGTTTTAATCCTGAAAATTTAATCGTAGAAAACAAAAAAATAAACAAATTTCTTTTTGGAAAAATAGAAAAGTATTTCATAGGATCTATTTCAGAGATTATAATAGATAGAATTAAGAAAAAAGAAAAAACCCCCCCACGTTTATCAGCCAAAGATAAGAATTTTTCATGATATGGCTATGAGAAGAACTTTTGATAAAAAATTAAAATTTTAGAAAACTGATCAATTAATTAAGGAAAAAAGTTAAATGATAGTAATCAAAAGAAAGCCATTAGAAGAAATTTTGAGCTACATAGAGGGACATGATAAAATTCTTGTGCTGGGATGTCAGGAATGTCCTTATGGCTGTGCAACAGGTGGTGAAGATGCAGTAAAAAGACTTGCTGAAGAGATAAAAAACAAAATGAAAGACTTGGGAAAATCCATAGAAATTTTAGAAAAAACATTAATTAGACTATGTGAACTTCGATATGTGAAAAGTATAAATGATTTAATAAAAGATGTTAAGGCAATAGTAACATTAAGTTGCGGAGTAGGGGTTAATTTGATAGCAGATATTTATTTTGAAATAGAAGTATATCCAGGAATGAATACTTTATTTTTGGGTGCAGAATTAAGAGAAGGTATTTTTATTGAAAAATGTCGGGCGTGCGGAAATTGTATAGTAGGTTATACTGCTGGGCTTTGTCCAATAACAAGATGTCCTAAAAATATGCTTAATGGGCCATGTGGTGGATCTAAAAATGGAGTATGTGAAGTGAGAAAAGGATTACCCTGTGTGTGGTATCAGATTATAAAAAGGCTTAAAAAAAGAGGTAAACTTGAAAAATTGATGGAAATATGGGAAGCAAAAGACTGGAGAAGTCTTTATGGTGAAGGAATAAGAGAATTGAGAAAGGAGTTGAGAGTTGGAAATAAAAACTAATCTTCAAAAAGTGTTGGAATCAGGTCAATTTGCAGTTACTGCAGAAATAGATCCTCCTAAAAATGCAGATCCTGAGTTGATAAAAGAAAAGGCGAAGTGGTTAAAAGATTATGTAGATGCAGTTAACATTACAGAGTCACCAAGAGCTACGGTTAAAATGTCAAGTCTTGCAGGAGCAGTTATTTTACAAAAAGAAAATATTGAACCTGTAATGCATATTACCTGCAGAGACAGAAATAGAATAGCCATTCAATCTGATTTGCTGGGAGCTTCAGCTCTGGGAGTAAAAAATATTTTGTGCTTAACAGGAGATTATGTAACTTTTGGAGATCATCCACAAGCAAAGCCTGTTTTTGATTTGGATTCAATTCAGTTAATTAGCTTAGCAAAAAATCTTTCTGAAGGTAAATTTTTTAATAAAAAAGAAGTTAAAGGAAAACATCCTTATTTTTTTATAGGAGCAGTGGAAAATCCCTTTGCTGATCCATTAGAGTTTAGACCAATAAGATTAGCAAAAAAAATAAAGGCAGGAGCAAGATTTATTCAAACTCAGATAGTTTACAATTTAGAGAGATTTGAGAAGTTTATAAGATTATGTGAAGATTTGGGTATATTAGAAAAAGTTTACATACTTGCTGGTATTGCTCCACCCAAATCTTTAAAAATGCTTAAATATATGAAAGAGAGCAAAATTCCTGGCATAGAGGTTCCAGATGAGTTGATAAAGAGAATGGAATCTGCAAAAGATGAAAAAGAAGAAGGGATTAATATTGCAGTGGAAATTATAGAAAGAGTTAAAGAAAATCCTGGTGTTAGAGGAATTCATATCATGCCAATTGGATGGGAATTTATTGTTCCTGAAATTGTAAAGAGAGCAAAACTTTATCCCAGACCAAAAATTTGTTAAATAAGTTTCAAAGATAAAGTCCTTTTCCAGCAATTGTTAGAAGATGTGCCTAATTTTTAAGCTTAATGGATTTTAAGCAAAATAAAATAGTTGACTTTATATAAAATTTTTATATTAAAATAAAATTATAAAAATGCTTAGCAACATAAAATTGAAATAGGAGGGTTTCATGGAAAAAGTAAAAATTACAGTAATTGGAGCAGGACCAGCAGGTATTGCAACAGCTATAGAAGCAAAAGCAAATAATATAGAACCAGTAGTGGTTTTAGAAAAAGGAGAATCAGTTTGTAACACTATAGTAAAGTTTTACAAACCTGGTAAGAGAGTAGATGCTTACTATAGAAAGAAAGATATTAAACCTATAGGAATATGTTCTTTTGAAACTGAGACTAAAGAAGAATTTCTTCAAAGAATAGAAAAATGGATAAAAGAATGGAATTTGGATATTAAGTTAAAATCCGAAGTTACAAATATTAAAAAAAATGATCAAGGATATGAAATTTTAATAAAAGATAAACCAGAATATTTATCAGAATTTGTAGTAATAGCTATTGGAATTTTTGGAAAACCTAATAAACCATCTTATCCAATTCCTAAAGAATTAAAAGGTAAAGTTTTTTTAGAACCACCACTTGAAATCCCTGAGAATAAAAAAATTTTAGTAGTTGGAGGAGGAAATACGGCAGCAGAAGTTGCATGTGCTCTTTGTGAATCGAATCAGGTTTTTCTTTCTTATAGAAGACCTAAATTTTTTAGAATAAACGAAATAAATTTAAAAAATTTAGAAGAAAAAGAAAAACAAGGGAAATTAAAACTTCTTATGGCAACAGATATAGAAAAGATAGAACCATATAATGATAGAATAAAAGTTTTTTTTAAAGATGGTAAAGAGGAAATATATGATCTTATTTATTACTGTTTAGGAGGGACTACACCTAAAAATTTTTTAAAAAGAATAGGAATTGAGTTTAATGAAAATGGAGAGCCTTTAATAGATGAATTTTTTGAGACCAATTTACCGAAAGTTTTTTTAGCTGGAGATATTGCTTTAAAACAAGGGAGTATAATGAAAGCTTTTAATTCAGCTCATATTGTTATAAAGAGGATCAAAGAGAAGTATCTTAAAAGCTAAAATTTTCGGTTTGCCAATTTTAAAATAAGAATTTATATTTATAAGTATAAGCCGGCGTAGCTCAGCGGTAGAGCAGCTGATTCGTAATCAGCAGGGCATGGGTTCGAATCCCATCGCCGGCTTATTTATTTCGAGTAAAAAAGGAGGTGAAAATAAAATGAAACACAAATGGATAGAGCATATAGTTCAGGCTTGGGATGCATTTATGGAAGAAATGTTTTCTTTTGTTCCAGAGGAAAGCAAAAAACATATTAAAAATGCAAGAAAAGAAATATTGCTTGCTTTAAAAAGTGTGATAGAAAAGAGGATTGAAGAACTGGAGAAAGGCAAAAAAGAAATTAAAAAAGTAAAAGTTGAAAAGAGTTAAGGTTTAAATGCGAATAATTCTTTTTACAGGAAAAGGAGGAGTAGGAAAAACTACTCTTTCAGCAGCAACCGGTGCATATCTTTCAGAACTTGGTAAAAAAGTTTTAGTAGTTTCTGTTGATCCTGCTCATTCACTTTCTGATGTATTAGAAGAAGATGTAGGGCCAGAACCAAAAAAAATTTTTAATAATTTTTATGCTCAAGAAATAGATGTTTATTATTCAATAGAAAAATTTTGGGGAATTTTAAAGGAATATTTAAAAAGTCTTCTTAGATGGCAAGGAATAGACGAGATTTTAGCTGAAGAGATGTCAGTTTTGCCTGGTATGGAGGAAGTTTCCTCGTTTTTATGGATAAACAAGCATGTAGAAGATAAAAAGTTTGATGTTATTATTGTTGATTCTGCACCTACTGGAGAAACATTAAGATTTCTTAGTCTTCCAGATGCAGCAAGCTGGTGGGTAACTAAAATACTTCCTTTACAAAGAAAACTTATGAAATTTGTAAGACCTGCAGCCAGAGTAGTTACTGATATGCCTCTTCCTGAAGAGGAAACATACGATGCATTAGAGGATCTTTTCCGACAGGTTTATAACCTTTATTATCTTTTACAAAATCAAGAAGTTTCTTCAGTAAGATTAGTTGTTAATCCTGAAAAAATGGTAATAAAGGAGACAGAAAAAGCCTTTACATATCTTCATCTTTTTGGTTTCCCTGTTGATGGTATTTTCATAAATCGAGTAGCTGAAAAGAATAGTCCTTTTTACGAAATTCAGAGAAAATATGTAGAAAGAATTGTAAAAAGCTTTGAGCCAACCCCCATTTTTATGATTCCACAGCTTTACGAAGAAATCCTGGGTTATGAAAAGCTAAAAGAATTTGGAAAAAAGGTTTATCAGAAAAAAAATCCTGCTGATATATTTTATAAAGATAAGCCTTTTGAAATCTTGGAAAAAAACGGAGAATATATCTTAAAATTAGCTTTAAAAGAAATTCCGCAAGAAGAACTTGAGGTTTATCAAAAGGATGAGGATTTAATTATTAAAATTGGAAATCATAAAAGGCATTTTTTCCTTCCAAGGATATTGCTAAACAAAGAGATAAAGGGTGCAGTTATTAAAGAAAATTTTTTAGAGATAGGATTTAGCTAAGCTTCTTTTTTATTCCAGAAATCAGGTAATTTTTCCACATAAATTGACGTGCTTGGAAATGCAAAAGAAGCACCATTCCTTTCAATAATTTCCATAATTTTTAAATTAACATCCTCCCTTATAGCTAAATATTCTTCCCATTTAGCAGTATTTGTAAAACAATATATAAATATATTTAAAGAACTGTCTCCAAAATCTGTAAAATAAACCATTAAAAGTTGATCTTTAGCAATTCTTGGATGAGTTTTTAACATATTTCTAATTTCATTAAGTATTTTAACCATTTGTTCTCTTGTTGTGCTGTAGGTTACTCCTATAATCATTTTTATTCTTCTAACATTTCTTCTGGAAAAATTTTCTAAGGATTGATTGGCAAGTATTTGATTAGGGATAATGATTAAGCTTTTTTCAAAACTCCTTATTTTACTTGATCTTAGCCCTATATCTTCTACAATTCCTTCTACATCACCTATTTTTATCCAATCTCCAACCTTCATAGTTTTATCTACAAGAACTGTTAAACCACCAAAGAGATTTGCTGCAGTATCTTTAGCAGCAAGAGCAAATGCAAGACCACCAAGTCCTAAGGAAGCAATAACTGCACTTATATTTATTCCCCATTCTTGAAGAATAGCTAAAACTCCAATTCCAATAGCAAAAATTTTTAAAAGCTTTATTAAAAAACTTCCCAGCTCTTTTGCTATTTCTTCTCCAAGCTTTTCTGTAAATCTATAGATATAAATGCTTAACCCAACTACAAGATTATATAAAGTCCAAGAAATAACAATGATAATCAAGCTTTTAATAAGTTTGGCAATTATGGTGTGTTCCATCCCGAGTATAAGAAAAGCGATAAACAAACCAACTACTATAATTAAAAAACTAAGAGGTTTGGAAGTAATATTTATAAGTAGATCGTCTAACTCAGTGGAAGTTTTTTTTGCTAAGCGTTCTACAAATCTTATTACTACCAAAATAAAAAACTTTCTTAAAAAAAGAGAAAGGAAAACAACTAATAATGCTAAAACAAGCTTGTAAAGGGGTATGCCAAATATTACATAATTTAGATAATCTGTCACATTTTTTAAAAAAATTAATAAATCTTCCATAAGGAAACCCTCCTCACTATTTAATTTTTCTTAATCTTACAGCAAAAAAACCATCAAGATTGTGTTTGTGAGGAAAGGTTTTTAAATATAATTCATCCTCTATAAGTTCTCTGATTTTTGTTCCACAAATTTTTTCAAGCACAATCAAAGGATTTTCCATTTCAAATTCCGGATGATTTTCTAAAAATTTTTCAACAACTTTTTCATTTTCCTCTGGCTCTAAACTACAGGTTGCATAAACCATAATTCCTTTGGGTTTGAGAAAAGAAGAAAGCCCTTCAAGGAGTCTCAGTTGTTTTTCAGGAATTTTTATAAAATCCTCTTCTTTTCTTGCCCATTTTATATCAGGATGTTTTCTAATTACACCTGTTCCTGTGCATGGAGCATCAATAAGAATTCTATCAAAAAGAGGAGCTTTTAGCTTAGGAAGTTCTTCTACTACATCTCCTTGAAAAACTTTTGGTTCTTTAAGACCAAGTCTTTGAAAGTTCTCTTTTAATTTTTCAAGTCTCCAGGGATAAAGGTCAAAAGCCCAAACAATTCCTTTATTTTCCATTAATTCAGCAATATGTGTGGTTTTTCCCCCAACTCCTGCACAGGCATCAAGGATTTTTTCTCCTGGTTTTGGATTTAATAAAAATGTAACAAGCTGACTTGCAGAATCTTGAACACTTATCCATCCAAAATGGTAAGCTTTTAATTCTGTAACTTTCCCTCTAAAACCATCTAAAATGATTCCTGCAGGGCTATAAGGACAGGCTTTAGCCTGTGGAACTTCTTCTTTTTGCAAGAAGATTAAAAAGTTGTTTCTGCTTACTTTCAAAGTATTTACCCTTATTACTAAAGGAGAGCGATCATTGCTTGCTGAAAGCAATTTTTCTGTTTCTTCAAATCCAAATCTATCAAGCCATCTTTTTACAAGCCACTCAGGAAAAGAATACTTTATAGAAAGATAAAATACCGGATTAAAATCTGGTGGTTCAGGAAGATTGTTTTTATTTTCTGCAATTTTATGTAAAATTGCATTAACCAATCCTTTTATCCATTCTCCTCTTTTTCTATGAGAAAGAATTTTTAAACTTTCAGCAAGAGCAACTCTTTCTGGTATTCTTGTATAAAGTATCTGATAAACACCTAAGCGTAAAATGTTTCTCACTTCTGCATCCATTTTTTCTAAAGAATGTTCTGAAAAACGAGAAATAACAAAATCTATATAATAAAGATATCGAACTACTCCATTAACAAGTTCTCCTACAAGAGCTCTATCTCTTTCATCAGGAAGCACACTTTTGGTTAAAACTTGAGAAAGGATTTCATCTAAAAGTGGTTTTCCTTTTTCCCAACGAATAAGAATTTTTAAAGCAACTGCTCTTGGATTAGTTTTAGGGAGTCTTGGCATGATTTAAAAATTAGCTCCATTGCAAAGCAAGTTGTTTTAAAGAAAAAAGACGGTCTCTTAAAATAGCAGCTTTTTCAAATTCATAATTTTTAGCTGCTTCTTTCATTTCCTTTTCAACCTTTTCAATTTCAGCCCTTAAAGATTCTAAACTTTCAAAAACTTCAGTAGTCTCTACTATCTTTTCTAAATTCACAAAATCAGCTTCAACCATTCTCATAAGTGGATCATCGAGAGATTTTACCACGCTTTTTGGAGTTATACCATGTTTTTTATTATATTCTTCTTGAATCTTTCTTCTTCTCTCTGTTTCTTCTACAGCTTTTTTTATAGCTGGAGTAATGGTGTGAGCATAAAGTATAGCTGTTCCATTAACATTTCTTGCTGCTCTTCCTATCATCTGGATAAGGCTTCTTTCAGATCTTAAGAATCCCTCTTTATCAGCATCAAGTATAGCTATTAAAGAAACTTCAGGAAGATCAAGTCCTTCTCTTAAAAGATTTATTCCTATTAAAACATCATAAACACCCTTTCTTAAATCCCTTATAATTCTTGCTCTTTCTAAAGTTTTTAAATCTGAGTGCATATAGCAAGCTTTTATTCCAAGTTCTTTATAATAATCTGTTAATTCCTCTGCTAATCTTTTTGTAAGTGTGCATACTAAAACCCTTTCCTTAGCTTCTATTCTTTTTTTGATTTCAAAATAAAGATCTTCTACCTGATTTTCTGAAGGTCTTACCTCTACTTTTGGATCAAGAAGTCCTGTTGGACGAATAATTTGTTCTATAATTCTTCCTTCTGCCTTTTCTATTTCATAATCTCCTGGAGTTGCTGAAACATAGATAACCTGATTAATTCGCTTTTCAAATTCTTCAAATGTAAGAGGACGATTGTCAAGTGCAGAAGGAAGCCTAAAACCATATTCTACAAGAGTTTCTTTTCTACTTCTATCTCCTCTATACATTCCTCTTAATTGAGGAATAGTTATATGGCTTTCATCTATAAAAAGGAGAAAATCATCTGGAAAATAATCTAAAAGAGTATATGGAGGTTCTCCTGGTTTTCTTCCATCTAAATATCTACTATAATTTTCAATTCCTTTACAATAACCAACTTCTTCTAAAAGTTCTAAATCATAAAGTGTTCTTTTTTCTAATCTTTCTGCAAAAAGATAAAGTCCTTTACTTTTAAAGTATTCAACCCTTTCTTTTAATTCTTCTCTTATTCCTTCTATAGCTTTGCGAAGTCTGTCTTCTGAAGTAACATAATGACTTGCTGGAAATATTACGATATCACTTACTTTCCCTAAGACTTTACCTCTAAAGGGATCAATTATTTTTATTTCTTCTATTTCATTATCCCAAAGACTCACTCTTACAGCTCTTTTTTCTTCATTAGATGGGAAAATTTCAATTATATCACCTCTTACTCTAAATGTGGCACGGGTAAAATCCATTTCAGTTCTTTCATAATGCATTGTTACAAGAGCTCTTAAGAGTTCATCTCTTCTTATCTTAGCACCTCGTCTTAAATAAAGATGTTTTTGAAAATACTCATCAGGAG
>Ga0190310_1000300_pt1 | contig 17189 bp, 19 predicted proteins | sample 48700778_MG_FD_165059 | JGI IMG/M metagenome (GOLD analysis project Ga0190310, IMG submission 165059) | Hydrothermal vent sediment bacterial communities from Southern Trench, Guaymas Basin, Mexico - 4870-07-7-8_MG | ecosystem: Environmental > Aquatic > Marine > Hydrothermal vents > Sediment ... | reverse complement strand
GTGTCTAAAAATAGGCGATGTTATAGAGATAAAGGGTAGGCATAAAACGCTACTTAAGATTGTAAAACATGGGGATAGTCCAGGAATTTATATGAATAAGGAGACCATGAATCTTCTTGGAATACAGGCAGGCACTATAGTCAGTATTAGGAAGGTTAAAATCAGAGAGCTAAAGGAAATTACGATCGAGTTTGATGGAGATGAGAATATTTCTCCTCTCTCCATGCAGGCCTTAGCATATGTTAGAAGTATGTTAACCGGTGTGCCAGTAGCAATAGGTTCGGTAGTAAAACTCTCAGGAGATTTTCTCCTTAAAATTATTAGCGCCTATCCTGAAAGTGGTGTAGTATCTTCTAATACCATCGTAAATTTAATGTAAAGACTTAAGAACCACTTTCTCGTTTCCAGGTTAGGTGCTTACATGAAAGTCTGGGAAGTAATGGAGGAAGCTCATATAAGGATGTACCCGGATGATCTCGTAGTATATGCTCGTTCTCTTTTCCGTAAGTATGGTTTACGGTGTATACCTATAGTAAACGATTTAATCGAAAATATTTGCTTAGGATTTATTACTCGAAAAGAAGTCCTAGCGGCAACCTCAAGAAAGTCGAATATTAAGGTCAAAGACGTAATGCGGGATAGACCACTTCTCCTTCCGGATATGGAGTTAGCAGAGGCAGTAAAGATAATGAGGCAACATAATGTGCATGCATGCCCTGTGGTTGACACGTTACAGCATAAGAAACTTATCGGAATTCTAACGTTAAGAAATATTATAAGGATCCTCAGGAAGGCTGGCTATAAACCTCTTGCAATAACCGTTAATGAGGTAATGACGCGAAAGGACATACCAATAGCTTACCCAACCGATAGGGTCAATATTATATGGAAACGTTTTCTTTTCGAGGGAGAAAATGCAATAATTATTACTGCACGCAAACAGAGCTTAATACCGATAGGGATAGTTACTCCATTCGATTTCATAAAGTCCGGAAGATGGCATTTTAGAAGGGAGAGCGAAACTGGAACAAGGTCTATTGCAAGAGTAAAAGTAGTAATGACGAGGGGCGTAATGGTAGCCTATCCTAATTCTCCAATTGATTTCGTTGCCGATGTAATAGCAGAGAACGACTTTACATTAGTTCCTGTGGTGAATGAAAGCGGAAAAGTAATAGGATATCTAACGCAATTCGATGTAGTTAGAGCTTACCTTGAAGGAAGAAAGCCCAAGAGAATACGACTACCGCCGGTACCAATAATAATTCCGGAGAAGCCGGAGGAAAAAATAGTGTACATGACGGAAAGAGCAAGATTACTTACAGTATTGCTTCCAAGAAAAGCGCCAGTTAAACCAATAGGCTTATTAGCAAGTAATATAATGAGAGCTGAAATACCAGCCGTAGAATACAAGTTAAATCTAGAGCATGCAAGAAACTATATGCTAAGATCCAAATCAAACTATCTATTGGTCCTAGATGAGAAAGGTAGAATAAAGGGGTACATAACTAGTGGCAATATAATTACGGTAATAGCGGAGAAGGGACCATTATGGAAGAGAAGAACCTATGATAAGACATTCATTGAGGAAGTAATGGGCACAGATATCCCAGAGGTAGACCCGTCTACCCCAATAGAGGAGATAGCTGCCATTATGTATTCCAGGAAATGTCCTATAGTAATTGTAGGTTCAAGAGAATCTCCTCAGGGATATATAACAAAGGATGATGTAGTGTATGCAGCAAAGGACCTACTTGGCAAGGAGCTTACAGTTGAAAATGTAATCTATCCGGCAGGATTAGGCATAGCCCATCCGCACCATACATTGTCACATGCAATTAAAAGAATGCAGGCATACTACCTAGACGCATTAGCAGTCTATGATGGTGCAAAAATTCATGGAGTTCTCTCGGAAAATAGACTTCCGTTTATTGCATTAGAGGATAATGTTAAGGGAGTTAAAAGTAGAAGGCTTCTCTGGGTAAGAAGGCTAGTCAAGGGAGGCAGAAAACTTGCAAGATACATTAAGATAACGCCACTATTGGTTGAGGATGCAATGGTCAGAGTATTTGAGACCGTAAAACTAACTGATACTTTAGACGTGGTCATAGAGTTATTTAAGAAGTATAATATAGATGGTATTCCTGTAGTTGATGAAGAGGGAAGAATAATCGGTATTATTTGCAAGAATGATATATTGAGAGAACTGGCAAGAAGGGTAAAGGTTGCTATGAAGAAAATTGAGGGGGAAGAGGCGAAAATACATGTATAAATATCCAATAGAGGAGACTAGGGGCGGAGTTATTTTGAGAATTTCCGTTAGAACAGAGCATGTAGAGGAGAAGCTTGCGCTTGAAGGAGATAGCTTTGTTTTCTATACTCCGGAGCCGCCCATTAAAGGTAGAGCGAATGCTGCATTGATAAGGTTCTTACATAGGCTTTTTGGTATATCAACTTCGAAAATCGATATAATCCATGGAGTAAGATCAAAAAATAAAATCGTAATCCTACGTGGAGTTTCTCCCGAGTTGATTACTTCTAAGATTAAAGCTTTATTCGAAGGCTAATGCATAAACTATGTCTTTTTCCGTAACTATACCTTCAAGCTTACCCCTTTTTGTGACAAGAAGAGCTCCCACATTCTTCTTGTTCATGAGTTTAACTGCATCAGTTATAGTACTTTTCGGGTTTATTATAACCAAATCTTGAGCCATAATTTTCGAAACCTTAACACTTAAAACTTCTTGAATCTTACCCTCTACAATGTAATTAAATACTTCCTTTGAGCCGAAATACCTAATTATATCCATAGCTACGATTATGCCTACGACTTTTCCTCCTTCTACTACTGGTAAACGTCTAAACCCAAATTTAATCATAAGGCGTTCTGCATCTATAATCGTTGCATCCTGAGATATTGTGATAACATTCCTAGTCATAATTTCGCTTATCTTTCTGTCTATTCGTACGTCCGATATATGGTTAAGAATATCTCTTTCAGTGACTATACCATATACTCTTCCATCCTTAGTTATCACTGGAACACCGCCAACATTATTTTTAGCCATTTTTTCTAGAACTGAAGATATTCTTTCACCGATGTAAGCACTTACGACGTCCTTTGTCATTATCGACTCCATGGGTTCATATAGCGCTGAGTAGAAGCTGCCGTTATGCTTCTCAGTAATTATTTTATAATAATTTCCTCCACCAAAGTAGTTAATTATATCCATGGCAGTTACAATTCCACACAGTCTCATACGTGAATCCACTATCGGTAACCTCCTGAAACCACGTTCAAACATGGTTTTAACTCCGTTTATAATAGGAGTTGTTTTTCTAGCGGTAACTACAGGCTTGCTGGCAATCATCGCTATTTCTCCTTCCCTCTCACGTATAATATGCGAGAAGTCCGGTCTGTGATCGCTTCTCAGAAACCTATGTTCTCTATAATGCTTTCTCATTATTCCACGAGACATTATTATAAGCTTCTCGCTAATATAGTTACACGTGAGTTTATGTCAGAAAGGGACTTAAAGGTGGCGATGCTCAGGAAAGCTGTCCACATAATATTCTGTGCAATCTTGTTATTGCCATTAACAAAGGTATTAAGTCTAATACCAATGGACATAGAGCCCCTGCAATACTATCTCTCCTTAGGCGTAATTGCCGCTACGGTAAATTCTATACAGGTTAAAAGACCGTTACTAAGCGTTGAAATAAGGGAGAGGATGATTTCTGCTAGAAAGAGAATTCTCGAGGAAATATTGAACTTGAGGATAATGAAGATTCTGCCTTTAGGGCAGAAAGTTATCGAAGGTATAGATGAGCTTGGAGATATGCTGGAAAAACTAGAGAGTAGTTTTAATGAACAGATAAGGAGGATGGAGAGAAGTTACGAGAAAGTTGGCGGCTATATAGGTGTAACTCTAGGGATTATTGGGGTGGCTTTTTCCTATGCTATGGTTCGAGACTATACAATCTATGGAATATATGCGTTAATGATAATGGATCCTGTAGGTGCAATAATCGGAATTATGTATGGAAGGAATAGAATACCCTTTTCAAATGCTACGATTGAGGGAGCAGCCGCAGAATTTATCGCCTTTACAATTTTTCTAGTATTCGCCTTATCCATCGACGTGTATAGGTCAATATTAATAGCTTTAATAGCGACAGTAGCAGAAGTATTTGGAGTTGAGGATAACCTCTTCATTCCGGTTGCAGTATCCCTTACAACATATATCTTAGGAATATAAATACGTCCTTTCCTATGAGGATTGCTTTCGGTCTAGTAATATGAAAATTGTTGGGATAGATCTTGCCGGATCTATACAGAGGGAAACTGGATGGGTTTTAATTGAAGATACTCACGTTCTAATGAAGGTCGTCTACAAGAACAGTAGCATAGTAAGAGAAGTGTTAAAGGCGAATCCCTTTATAGTTACAATTGACGCGCCTTTATCTATGCCGAAGGAAGGTCATATAAGGAGCATAGAGAAAAAATTGCTGGAGCTTGGAATAAGTTCTTTACCTCCCCTCTTCTCAGGTATGAGGAAGTTAACAGAGAGAGGTATTCTAGTAAAGTATTTGTTATCTAGCATGGGGTTTGACGTGTTTGAGGTTTATCCATATTCTTTAGTAAAGATACTAGGAGTTAGTGATAGAAGTATTTTTCTCCTAGAGGCTAGACGTAGAGGGTATCAAGTGGAGGGAGATATAAATAGGCATACCATAGATGCATTCATAGCAGCTATTATAGGGAAACTATATTTAGAGAATAAAGCATATCTTTTTAAATCCTATGATGGAGCAATAATATTACCGAAAGAGAATTTAAATATGGAGGATATTTTTTAGTTATGCTCTCTAAATACCCTAGATTGGCCGTAGACGTGGTTGTTGTCTTTGAAGATGGAAGTATAGTACTTGTAAAGCGGAAAAATCCGCCATTTAAGGGCTGTTGGGCGCTACCTGGAGGCTTCGTAGAGTATGGTGAAACAGTTGAGGAAGCTGCAGTGAGGGAGGTTAAAGAGGAAACAGGGCTTGATATAAAGCTAACGAAGCTGATTGGCGTCTTTTCCGATCCTAATAGAGACCCAAGAGGACATGTTGTTTCAATAGCATATATTGGAAAACCTATCGGCGGTCAATTACATGCATCAAGTGACGCGGAGAACGTAAAATTATTCAAAGAAATCCCTAAGAAACTGGCATTCGACCATGATCTAATAATTAGAAGAGCTCTCAGCCTTATTCGAGTCGAATTATCTTAATTTCATACCACATTCACTGCAATATACTGCTTCGATAGGTATCTCAGCACCACAGTATACACATTTCTTTAAACCGTAGTAGAGATATTCTCTTGAGGTCCTTATATTTGCTCTGGAGTATACAAGCCATGCAAACATTAAGCCAAATGCCGTAGTCATTCCTGGCTTAATGTACATTGATATGCTTGGAGCTAGCATTATGAACAGCGCTTCTAATGAAAGTCCTATTATATAGTCTGGAACAATTATGTATAGGTAACGTCTCTTAGACAGAAATTGTTTTGCAGCTTCACTCAATGCGTCAAATCCCTTATATCCCGATATCATGAGGGATGCAATCGATAAAAAGTATAGTGGTGATAAAATTATGGTTATTGAAAGTAGGCTACCTACGAATCCTATGAGTAGTAAGCTAAGGATGTTTTCAGCAGAATGGTAAAAGCTACTTCTAACGGGGTTCTTTGAGCCATACTCGCTTAACTTTATATAGTTTGAAAGAGCTCCTTGGAAGAAGGTTATTAAGGTAAATTGTATTATAGTCGAGGAAATATACCACATTAATATATTTTCAGGCAGTCTATCCGTTATCCCATAGGGCCATATGATATACTGAATAATATATGCCAGCAGGGCTGAAACTATTGTATATGCTATAATAATCATCATCCTACTTTCACCAGTACATCTACTCTTCTAACCATATCATATAAAAAGATTTCATTAACCATCATATTTGCGGCGGAGGTTTTCTGTCCTGCGAAAAAATTTTAAGAGCATGCTTTTTTCTGATTATAGGGTTCATGCGCTTTTTAGAGGGTGATGCCATGTCTCATGTAAAGCCAGAAAAGGTTACCAGGTTCGAGCGAATAGGTATGCATAGCCACATTAAGGGTTTAGGTCTAAGAAATGGTAAAGCATTACCTATAGCTGATGGATTAGTTGGGCAGATTAAAGCTAGAGAGGCGGCTGGGATTGTTGTCGAAATGATTAAAAGTGGTAAAATGGCTGGAAAGGCTATTCTTTTTGCAGGACCTCCAGGTACGGGAAAAACCGCTCTAGCAGTAGCTATAGCAAAGGAGCTAGGAGAAGACACTCCCTTTATGGTTCTTTCAGGTTCTGAAATATATTCAGCTGAAATGAAGAAAACAGAGGTTTTAATGCAAGCCATGCGTAAGGCTATTGGAGTAAGAATCCGCGAATTTAGGAAGGTATATGAGGGAGTTGTAAAAGATCTAAACATAAAGTTTGATAGACATCCATATAATCCATATCAGCAGGTACCAGTGGGAGCTAAAATAACTCTTAAAACAACAAGCGAAGAGAGAACCTTTACGGTCGACGAGACAGTAACTATGGAACTATTAAGTAAAGGCGTTAATGTTGGTGATGTCATATGGATAGATGCCGAGTCCGGGAAAGTAACAAAAGTTGGTATTTCTGCTGAGGCAAAGGAAAGCATAGATATAGGTGTAGCTAGGAAGGTACCTATACCTTCAGGACCTATAGCTAAGGAAAAGGAATTTGTCTATACAGTTACACTCCATGACCTAGATATAATGCATGCAAGAAGGGGTAGCATTTTCAGTTTACTATTCGGTGGACGTGAAGAAAGAGAGATCTCGCCTGAAACAAGAGCTACAGTAGATGAAATGGTTAAAAAGATGGTTGATGAAGGAACAGCCGAAATAATACCTGGAGTATTATTCATCGACGATGTTCATATGTTAGATATAGAGGCATACAGTTTCCTTTCAAGAGCTATGGAAGGCGAGCTTGCACCCATAATAATTCTAGCGAGCAATAGGGGGTTTGCTAAGATAAGAGGAACTGATATGGTGGCACCACATGGAATGCCCATTGATCTTCTTGATAGGCTACTGATAATAGAGACTAAGCCCTATGACGAGAATGAAATAAGGGAAATCTTAAAGATAAGGGCGAAAGAAGAGAAGATTAAGATTAGTGATGAGGCATTAAACTATTTAACGAAAATAGGTGTAGAGCATAGCTTAAGGTATGCTGTCCAATTATTAGCTCCAGCAAGTATTGTAGCTAAATATAGAAACTCGGATATCATAGAGGTAGAGGATATAAAGAAGGCAACTGAGCTCTTCTCTGATGTTAAGAGATCTGCTAAGTATTTGAAGGAGTATGAGGAGTCATTTATGAAATAACTTAATTTTTCTCCATGGTTTTGAAGCTATTACTGTTACTAGAAGTGTGACCTGTGCCAGGTCTAAATGTAGGTCATAAAATCCGCTATCGGATACTACCAGGTATACAAGCGGGTACAGGACAGTTTTCTTCGGATAATTGAGTAGTGAGATAGTATGGAAGATAAGGAATAATATGGAAAATATCCACGACATATATATTGCTTCCTTGACTTCGAAGGAGTATAAAATTACGGAAATAAGCCAATAGGCTAAGCTTAGAAATGCCAGACGCCACGGCGGATACCAGGGGTATGTACGTATAAACTTGTAATCACTTATCCTATTTTCAAGAGAGTATCTTATCGGTGATGTATACAATATTACCGATAGTATGCAATACGAAAATATTAATATGAAATATAACAGTATAATTATTGCCTTTCTTTTTTCCTTAGCAATATTACTGTTATCTAAGGGGTCCATAGGATGCCTCCCCATTGAATCCAGGTAAACAGGATATTTAAAGCTAGTATTGAGATGAAGTAGAGGGATATTAATATATTGATTCTTTCGGCAACTCTTTCGCTCTTTACTATTTTCTCCAGTATGAAGCGTACCATTTGTCCACCATCTGAGATGAATATGGGGAGCATATTTACAATAGCTATGCTAGAACATATGATAGCGTTCCAAATAAATATTCTATATAGAATTATCACAGTTGTTTTTTCGCAAGGTAATATAAAATCTAGGTTTTGGATAACACTTACACCTAAAAATCCTCTCGACGTATTTCTTGGGTGTTTATCAAGCTTCACGTGTAATGATAAAATCCGTCTTGATCTCATAATAGTTAAGTTGATGTCATCGTATGGTCTTGTCTTAGACATTAGAAGCGAGAAATCCTGGGTAGTATTTATTCTTTCTCCGTTTATTTCTAGGATTACATCGTATCGTTTTAGGGTTTGATGAGCAGGTGTATTTTCAATAATGTTCATGACTATTACACCATCTCTTGGGTGAAACATTAAGGATAGAGCTAGGAGAAACAGCAGAGAGAATATTAGGTTTGAAGTGGAACCTGCAGCTAAAATTCTCAGTTTAGATGATAGCTTTATTCTTTTAAACTTATCCTCTAGAGGTTCTATAAATCCACCGAAGAGAATAATGAAGAAAAATAATCCTGTTGATGTGATAGGGACGTTTTCCGCTATAGCTACCACTCCGTGGGCAAATTCATGAGTTACCATAGCTATTGCTACCGAAATAATAAAATAAGGTAGGTCTTCAAGGCTTACAGTCACAAAGGGTATTAATGGAGTTACTGGCATAGCATTACGGGAGACATAGAGAAACTTTAGAAGATTATTGTGAACAAAGAATATACCGTATCCCATGAGTATCAAGCTTAGTATTAAACTAATGTTCGATAATAAGTATACTATTTTCCTATTCTTTAATGCTAAGAGCGTAAGTATACGATTCAACTTTTTTGTTCTAAAAATTATTATACCTGAATCCACGGTTATATTTAATCTCTTTAACAAGTATCCTTTAAATAATTTCATATAATATATTATAGCATAGAAGGAAAGGGATGCAGTCATCAACAGAAGTATGTTCGTATATACATTCATATTCGCCATATTAAACCAGCTCCGTGAAGATTAGTAGGGAGATTCAAGGATTTAAGAATTACTAATCTTGCCTTTATTCCAGTACAGTATAAGGGGATAACATATTTTATTTTCATTTCCCTTAAGAGACCTATAAGTTCAGATACCTCTATTTCGTTTTCTCCGCTTAAATGTAAGCCTCCTATGACGCATACCGGCCTAGAAATTAATTTCATGTCCCTTAGTTTAGTTAAGATTTCAATCGAACCCGTATGAGAGCATCCGAGCAGAATTATGTCGCCTTTTTCATGCCTAATTATGACTGCTATTTCTTTATCATAGTTACCTATAGGAGGACTAACTAATACCCCAGGTAATAGCTCAAGCTTTTTCTCTACTTTTCTAATATTGTTAGATAGGCCTATAGATTCCATAAGACTGAATTTGGATTCCGGAGGTGTAATTACTTTTATCTCATGAAAAGGAGATTGTATTACTTTAAAACCGCCCGTGAATGCTTTTCTGAGATTGGAAATAATTATGAAATCTATATCCTTAATATTGGTCTCGAAGAGTGATAGGTTTTTCTTAAGTATCTCAAACGAAGGACCTAGATTAAATAGAATTCTGTTTTCGTTATTTATATTTACTAAAACAGAAAGACCGTGAGCGGATAGAAAAATCCGGTTATGCCGATAATTATCTACAGCTACATAAACCACGACACTACCTTTTATTCTTACCTGCATTTCCTCTCCTTTTAGACTTTAGTTCTTCTATTAAGCTGTCAATTATATCCTTATCCTTACTTGGAATGGAGATTTTATCCATAGCTTTTATGCATTTCTCTGACGGCATAACTACGCATGTATATAGTCCGATGTATTCTCCAGTTAACAAATATAATTTTTTTATAAATCCCTTTTTTTCCAGCTTCTCAAGGACTTCGTCAAGTTCAGGGGAGTAAATAGGGTTCATATTAAATGTCAAATGTACTTTTCCTCCTCTCTGCTGTAGATGGTAGAATATTTTGTATAGCTTTCTAATGTTTATCCCGCCCTTAAATTTATCTAGCACGTAGATGACTCTTCTTTCGAGTGCAGTAAGTTGCCTCGTCAAGGTCTGCACCGGCTTTCCTTTTAGAATGCTATAAGTATATTAAACTTTTTTATTAAAGTAATGGTGCCATGAAAATAGCGTTCGCCTCACCTATAAGTGTTTCGCGATACGCGGGATGTGAAAAGTGGATCGTAGGGACAGCAAATGCCCTAAAGCAAAGAGGACATGACGTGAGTATATATGCTACCCCCTATACTCCCGAGCGTAACGTAGACGTTAACGATGTTCTAAGTAGAGGTATAGATTACCATGAGGCATGGAGATTTAACCTTGAGGACTATGATATAGTGTACATGGTATATACGCCTATAGTTTGGAGGCTTTTCAGTACAAATAACCCTAAAATTGCTGGTTTTCACTATCATTTATGTTTGCCTTCTGATATAGAAAAAAGGGTTCTAGAGAATATACCTAGTGCCCTAAGACATTATGATGTAATTTCAGTATTAACGTATTGGAGTTTCAAGCTATTGGGTAAGAGGGATATCCAAAACTTTAACGCGGTACATATTCCAAATAACCCGTTTAATGTGTCGCTGGCTCATGAGAGAATATTTTTTGTACCAAATTGGATCGACCTGAACTTCTACAGGCCGACTAAATCGAAGCATGATGTTTTCACTATACTTTTCGTAGGGAGACATGATTGGGAAAAAGGATGGTGGGATTACAATGCTATTTGTAGGCTACTTAAGAAATTTAACCTTGATATTCGATGCATTTCTACTGGCAGGGGGAGCAGTTATGTGGAGGGATTAGGTTTTCTTAGTGATAGGGAGCTTGTTGATACATACTCGAGCGCACATCTTCTAGTATATCCCTCTAAGTCCGATATGTTTGGCTTAGTCATAGTGGAGGCAATAGCATGTAATACTCCAGTTATTACTACAAGCATAGCGGCCCATAAGGCATTAAACTTACCATTAATATATGCTGATTCGGTAGATGAGTTTGTCGGTAAGATAATTTCAATATATAAATTATGGTCTAGGGATGGGGAATACGAAGATATGATAAGGGGTTTAAGAGAACATGTCGTGAAATATGATATGAACAAGATTATGCCGGGATTTGAGGATATGTTAAGGCAAGTTGCTACAGAAACATAACCAAAAATATATTTTGTTTCAGCTTCTCTTTGTATCCTTGTACCTCTCTTTCCAGAGAAGCTGTTTTATACGTTTTCCAAAGCACTACATTAATTAATGTTTTTCTATACAATCAATAATATACCCTGTAAAGGTGTATGCATGGCTAAAGTTGAGGAGTTAACGCAAGAAGAGAAAATGTTAGCTTTCATAGATGCATTAGAAAAGCAGAAGAAGACCTACTCATCAGACATGTTAGACTGCTTGGTTGCAGTTATAGTAGCGTTAATAATGGCTATAGTAATCCCCATAATACTTAGGACATACTTTACTGTAAATAGTCCTTATATGTATTACATGATAGATGTGGTGCAGATAGTATTAATTATAATCCTTGTCTACGTCTTCATATCTAGAACCGGCTTTATATTATGGGACATATCTAAGGCCTTATCTTTAACTATAAAGACTTCAAGAGTGGAGCAGTCAACTGTCACTTACACGAAATACAAAAGGGCGCAGGAGTTGTATTCGTATATGGATAGAGAGAAAAGTGTAGCCAGAAGGATAATAAGTTTGCTCTCGTTAGCTGCTGCTCTAGCTTATCTTCAGAATACAGAGATAGTAAGAAGTATGCTTAAGGAGTCCGGGCTTCCAACGCCGTTTTCGACCGATCCGTTCCTAATATTCTTCCCAACATATATACTGATAGTATTTATGATTGCATATCTCCTTCCAGTTCTTACTTTAACCAGAGGGAAGATAAAGGAGTATTTAAGGGAAGTTGAAACGGGTATTATACCGATAACTGGCGGTGCACATAAATGTCCGGTATGTGGAAATACCATACCCCTTAAAAGTATCCATTGTCCCTTCTGTGGTGCTAGGCTAAAATAGTCGTACAGTTGCGTCTTTCACATGTAGCCAAACCTTTATTTTCTGGTTTACAGTTATAATTAGGCCCAGGAGGAGATGTTAAATGGAATTCAATGGACTCATACCTAAGTACTTTTATGTGACAGTAGGTAAGGGACTAAGTGATGTATCTAAGTTAAATGCTTTTGATAGAGCATTAATTGATGCAGGGATTGGACAATGTAACTTAGTTGCTGTATCATCCATACTTCCGAGAAATGCAATTGAAATATCTCCGGTAAAAATACCGGCTGGAACAATAACATTCGTGGTGATGGCTCGAATGCATGGAACTAAAAATGAAACTATATCTGCTGGTATAGCGTGGGGGATGGCAAGACAGGTGAATGGAGACTTAGGTTATGGATTTGTTGTTGAGGGCGAGGGAAACTGTGATAGAAATGAGTTAGAAGATGCATTAAGGCGGAAAATAGGTGACATGGCTAAAGCCAGGAACATGAAGCTAGAGAACGTTAAAATGAAGATTGTTGATCTTACAATCTCAAAGGCGAGGTATGGTTGTGTTGTAGCAGCATTAGTCTTCGTGCCATCTGATATCGTTTCTATATGAAAAGGTGCCTATATTCATCCGGGAGAGAGCAGCATGCATTTATACTCTGAAGATGATGTTTTCTTAAAGTCTTTAACAGAGGCATAGCCACTCTATCTATAAGTTCTCTACTGATAAGCTCGTCGTCAAGTGTCATTTTGTAGTATAATGGACGCATACAACCAAGAGCAATCCTGTTTTTTAACATATACCTAGCTTTCATAAATATATTCAGAATTTCACTGTCATGAAATGGGAGTTTTACATCAGGTTTATTTCCTCCATCAGGAATAAAAATTAGAAATATTATCAAGTATGGATCGTATGCCTTAACAAAATCTACTGCTTCCATCACTTTATCTAGGGAGCTGGGATTAAATCCTATACCTATGTGTGGCGCCACATATGGTGGTCCTTCGGACACTAGGATTTCGAAGGATTTCTCAAAATCCTCTCTACTTTTACTCCTAAGGTTCATCAAATCCCTAATAACATAGTCGTCTAACGTTAACTCGAAATCAACTACATCTATACCGTATTTCCTAAGTATCCTAGCTTCATCTCTATTTACCAATCCCGGATGAATACTGAAAATTACTTCAAATTCCCGCTTAACTTCACGTACCACATTAAGGTATGCTTTAAAGGGCAGCTTACCCTCCTTCGTAAAACCTCCGCTTAGTAAAAACCCTCTAACTCCCTCCCTGTAAAGTTTCCTGATGAGGGTATATAATTGGTGGGGATCGTACACATGAAGCATGTGTCGAAGATACTTACCTCGACAGAATTTACACATTAAGTCACAGCTTTTTCCCGTTAGGCTTATGCTAACATATTTTCCCCCTAATATATATGCTTCAGGCTTCAAGAATATCCCTTAGCTGGCTAGCTATCGTATGCCAGTCACTTAGAGCCATATCCTTATTTGGATAATTATACATTTTCTTCGGGCTTGAGTCAAAGAATGGTCTATCACAATTAGGGCAACCCGAAGTTAGTGTTGCATTAACAATCTCTTCTTTTCCTAATATTTCATAGACGCTTTTTTCAATTAATATTTCCCCTGCTTTACTCCGCTTCATAAAATCGTTTACCCTATAACCTTTTCTTAGCAAATAGTTTACAATCTGCATTAACCTGTACTTGACGAGCGGTGGTGGTTTAAGATTCTCCAAAGGAGTCCCGGGAACTGGAGTAAATGCAAATAGTGCTACATTAACGCCATATTTATATATCCTTTCCATAGTTTCTATGAATTCCTGATCACTTACCGGTAAGCCATATATTAAATGGACATACACGCTCTGAGGATTAAAAACTGAAGAACAAGTCTTAATAAAGTTCCAATAAATATCCCAACTATACGGCTTACCCATCTTCGAAAACATGTGTTTGGATGCAACATCTAAACCTACGCCGACACATTCCACGCCTAAGTCTTTAAGCATGGATAGCTTACATTTTTCAATAGGTGTTAATGCAACTGAAATGGGTAACACCACACCATATCGCTTAAGCTCGGATAGTATTTGCAGAAGTTCTTCGAAAAACCCTTTCTTCAGTACAGTCTGAATGCATATTCTCTTAAATAATTCCCGGCGCTCCGACAGGCGCCTTAGAAAATCCCTAAGACTTACAGGAGGCCAAGTTATTCTAGCTATTTTATCCCTATTTCTACTTAATTTTCCTTGGCCACAGAAGATACAGGAGGCCATACATCCACTTGGTGAATATTGGAGTAAATACGCGGTTTTCTGTTTCACTCCAACCTTTATATCTACAAGGCCTAACTTAGCAAGAGTTCCAATAGAGGCTCTTATAATCATCATCAAATTAAGTTTATAGTATCTGCTATTTTATTTTATTGAATATAAGCTTGTGGTGTTTCTTGTTGAATTAGGAACGTAGAGGTCGTAACTCGGATTGCGATGCCCATTATACCTGAATTGAGAGACATATAAAATAATTTATGAATATAGAGGCGTTACTCTAGCTTATAGGCGTTCTTAAATTACATACAGAATTCAAGCTAATAAACGATGTGGCTGTTAGTTTTCCGGAAGTGTATAGGCAGAAAATAATGTATTTCTATAATATTAGACACTTAAATATAAGAAGAGATTAGGTATAGCTATTTCAATGAACCGTATAAATGAGATGATAAATGAGGCTAGAAGTTTATTTTAGAAAATAGAATTCAGATACCCCAGGATTGCATCACCCATCAGCTGGCATAACTCTCTTCATCAATTATACCTATATCTTTAATAACCTAAATTTTTTATGTCGTTTTCCTAATTAAATACGGTGATGGTAAAGAAGGGATATAGAGCGGAAAAGCGACGGATAGAGGAGATGAAGGAGGGCGGCTGGATAGGTTTTAGGGTCTCAGGAAGTGTAGGTGCTCAAGATATAATTTTCATAAGGAAAGATCCCTTTACAGGCGAGTTGGAAATCAGAATAGAGCAAGTTAAGTCCACAAGGAAGAATAAATTCTACTTTGACAAGCAGGCCAGAAGTGAGTGGATGAGACTTAGGGAGTTAAGCAAAAGGCTAGGTGTTCAATGTTTTTTCGTGATCTACTTTACTAGAAATAGAAAGAAAAAGATATTAAAGATCGAAGGCGATTGCCCTGAGAACATAACGGTATCATAATGAGAACATTTATTTACTAGTAATGTATGGTTAGAGATAGATGAAGAAGCCGACCCAGTCTGATCTGTGAGGACCTCGCGACGAACTGATATTCTAATTAGTTTTATCCACACGGCTGGAGGTTAAAGCTTTTATATTTATTATGGTAGTATTTTATCTTGCCTTTGTCTGGGGATTGTTTTGATAGAGCTAGTTGTAAAAAACCTAGATATTAGCTACGGCGGAATGGCCATAGTGTTGAACGAAGATGACGCAAGAATTCTAGGCGTTAGACCATATGACAGAGTAAAAATATCACATGATGATAGGAGCATTATAAGCGTTGTAACTACAACTAGAACGTTCATAAAACGTGGTGAAATAGGTCTCTTCAGAGAGGTAACTGACGTCCTTAAGGTAAGTAATGGAGACGTAGTTAAGGTAAATATTACACGTATGCCTCATGCAATGGAATTTATTAGGAAAAAACTTAAAGGAAAAACGTTAACGAAAGATGAGATTTACGCTATAGTTAAAAGTACTGTATCTGGAGAATTAACAGAGCTTGAATGCGCAGCATTTCTCCTAGCACAGGAGTTTCAGGGCATGAGCGTGGATGAAATAGTATATTTAACTCAGGCTATGGTTGAAACGGGCGATACAATATCCTTTGAAGAAACTACTTACGATATACATAGCATTGGAGGAGTGCCAGGTAACTCTAAGGTTGCGTTACTGGAGGTTCCCATGGTGGCATCTGCTGGTCTACTCATACCTAAAACAAGCAGTAGGGCTATAACAAGTCCTGCTGGTTCGGCAGATACCATGGAGGTTCTAGCCAATGTAACCCTTACGGCTGATGAAATAAGGAGAATAGCTCCAAAGGTGAAGGGGCTATTGATATGGGGAGGCTATCTGAACCTAGCTCCAGCTGATGATATATTCATAAAAGTTGAATATCCATTAAGGATTGATCCTAGAAGTCAAACCATAGCAAGTATCCTCTCTAAGAAGCTCTCAATGGGAGTGAGTTATCTCGTAATGGATCTACCCGTAGGTAAGGGAGCAAAGCTTGAGTCAATAAAGGATGCTGAAAGCTTTGCTAGAATCGCTCTAGAGGTCGGCGAAAAGCTAGGACTAACACTAAGATGCGCAATTACCTATGGTGGACAACCCATAGGATATTCCATCGGCCCGGCCCTTGAGGCCAGGGAGGCATTAGTAGCTCTTCAGACAGGAAAGGGAGCCATGAGCTTAATAGAAAAGGCGGCCTCTCTAGCTGGTTTAATTTTTGAAATGGCTGGTGTCACGTTAAAGGGAGAGGGAATAAATCTGGCTAAAGAACTACTCTATAATGGCAAAGCATGGAAAAAGATGAGAGAAATGATTGAGGCTCAAGGAGGTGATCCAAACGTTAAGCCTGAGGATATCCCGATCGGAGAAAAGAAGATAGAAATAAGATCGGTTGCAGATAGCTATGTAACACATGTAGATAATACGGCCATAACACTTATAGCTAGAACCGCTGGAGCACCAACAGATAAAGGTGCAGGAATAATTCTGCATGTAAAGGCTGGGAGAAAGGTCAGAAGAGGAGATATCCTAATGGAGATTTACTCAGAAAGCAGCTCTAAACTAACGGAGGCGTATAACCTATATCTAAAATTACATCCAATAACGCTAGAAGGCATGCTACTAAAAAGCCTTCCAGAATAACATCAGCCCTTGAGCTTCACATCATTAATCAGACCCTCGTGGGCACATCACACTATAGTTTTAAACGTCAAGGATTATAAAGGTTAGGGAGGGGAAAGAGTGTATAATGTTTCAATAATAGG
>Ga0190310_1000299_pt1 | contig 17214 bp, 15 predicted proteins | sample 48700778_MG_FD_165059 | JGI IMG/M metagenome (GOLD analysis project Ga0190310, IMG submission 165059) | Hydrothermal vent sediment bacterial communities from Southern Trench, Guaymas Basin, Mexico - 4870-07-7-8_MG | ecosystem: Environmental > Aquatic > Marine > Hydrothermal vents > Sediment ... | reverse complement strand
GCCAAGGGAGCTATATGTATTAAGAGGAAAGGATCTTGTAAAATTAACAAATATGAATCAATTCTATTTATCAAGAATTAAACTTGGGAAGGTAGAGAAGTTCACGTTTAGATCTAGTGATGGAAAGGCTATAGATGCTTGGATTATGTATCCCCAGGAACTTAAACAAGGAGAGAAGATACCATGGATACTATATATTCATGGTGGACCTAAAACTGCTTATGGATGGAGTTTTATAGAAGAGTTCCATTTTCTCGTTAATAATGGGTACGCTATAGTTTATGGTAATCCTAGGGGAAGCGATGGATATGAAGAGGAGTTCGCAGATATAAGGGGACACTATGGTGAGAGAGACTATCAGGATTTAATGGAGATTTTTGCTGAGGCATTAAAACGCTATGATTTCCTTGATCCAGATAGAGTTGGAGTGGCTGGCGGAAGCTATGGAGGATTCATGACCAATTGGATAATAACACATACAGATCGGTTTAAGGCTGCCGTAACACAAAGATCAATATGTGATTGGATAAGTATGTATGGTACAACGGATATAGGACACTATTTCGTAGAAGATCAGATTAAATGTATGCCATGGAGAACCCCGGATGTATGTCTTGAGAAAAGCCCCATAATGTATGTAGAGAATGTTAAAACACCTACATTAATCATTCATTCGGAGCAAGACTATAGATGCTGGCTAGACCAAGCTCTTATGCTATTCAAGGCATTAAAACTTCAAAAAGTCCCTGTAAGACTAGTAATATTTCCCGGGGAGAATCACGATCTAAGTAGAAGCGGTAAACCTAAGCATAGATTCGAGCGATTAAAGGAAATAAAGGAATGGTTTGATAAGTATCTTAAATGTAAGAAAGAGAAGAGCGATTGACAGAAACATCGTATAGTATATTATAGTCAATGTTTTATCACAATAAGTTTTTATTCTTATTTGTAATCAGTATCCCGTAATATGATCAGGTATAATGATAAATCTTTGAACTACTTAGACCAATAATTGAGTATTTTAATGCATTATCGTATCGCCAAACAATGTATATGATCCCTATAGTAAGAATATGTATTGCCTTGGGCATAACATGCGAGCCTATATTAGTAGCTTGTCAGTGCTCCTACGAGAAGAAAGCTACGTATATTGTAAACGATGTTATTATTATGGTATACAATAATACTAGGTTATGTAATGATGAAGTATAGTCTATGTTTCTTCATGTATCAATTGTTATACGTCTCAATGTTGTTTCTAATAGCGTATGCCAGGTTCTACCGAGGCTTGGCCTTTAAAACATTTACTTACTCCTCATATATCGAATACAAATCCGATCCCAATAAATAATATGCCTATATATACTAGCGTCATTATAATTATTATAGATAGAGCCTGGCTGCGATTATCCTGTAACTCGATGCCAAGAGCCCATCATGAACAATCGTGATTCCGTTACTATATGTAAACTCTTCAATACGTAGGTACGCCTCGGATCCAGGACCTATATCTGGCCATGATGGTATTAGTAGTGCCGCCAGCGATGCAACAAATGATATGGATAATGTTCTGAGCCTGGGAAACCAAAGGTCTCTTCCAGTCAACGACTTGTACACTAACCATAGACCAGTATACCCTGTTAGAAACGACATGAAGATTAATAACGGCATTACCTTTACTACCGCTATAGCTATACCCAATACAACACCAGACTTTAGAAGAATGATATTACCATTAGGTCCTAGCACAATGAGACCCTTTGCCAATACAAGCTCGCCAACCGGAGACCCTCGCCTCTTGGAGAAATAAGTTGTCTCAATAATGGCGTCCTGAGGAATGCGAGCCCTGATACCAGGATCACATGCAATATCGATCCTAGGTACTAGAATGTATGCTATATAGAAAAAGACTAATGCTATAGAAAAGAATATCATCGAGTATAATAGATCCTTTTTAGTACGTCCCTGCGTCATCTCGTCACTCACTATATTAAAGTACTCTAAGCACTGTACATATAAATCTTACAAATATATTAGGAAAAAGGTATAGATGCTCCTGATAGGTTCTCTAAGATAGCTGATGTGTTTGTGGATAAGTTATAGTTTTACATATGTTAGTTCAGGTGTCGCTTTGGTAACGTATATAACATGTTTTAGTCCATACACCTTATAAGCCCAAAGCAAAAACCTCCCTATGCATAGACAGCTGCACAACTCAGCACACCTGAAGACCTTGCCGTAATCAGTTATGGCAACACTCTATTTATTTAATGATAATTTTAGATACCTATAGATGCCCTAAGCAATAATAAGGTAAAGTACCAATTTTTGTACGTACGCGATAGTCCAAAACAAACTTAAAAATATTTGTAACAATCACATCATGTCTTGAAGGATCTTACTAACTACCCACTGCCGTGAAGGTGTTAGTTATTAAGTGGTTTCGTTTAGTCTTTTTAATGGGGTTTGATCTTAATCATTGTAGGTGGCTTTCTACCATGGCTTGTCATCAGGATATCATTCTTTTGGTGGTGAGATGGAGGTTACTGCTTTAGCTATGGTTTACAGTTTAGTGTCTAGAAGCGAAGATAATATCGAGAAAATTGTCGAAGATTTTACAAAGGATGTTCAAACATTTACGAATTCTTTGCTACTCTCGGCTTCAGCAGTTTCATACATACTTACCAGAGAATGTGGAAATACTCGGACCATTTGTTGAGATGCTGATTAGCACCGGATCGGGCTCGAACCTACGTATCTACGCCTAATTAGCTCCGCAAGGTTCCTAGAGCCTTGTCCTGAAGTAGGACGAGGCGTATATGGCTACCGCTGGGTTGTGGCCCGTTACCCTGTCCTTAACTATTAGGTAGGTTACTGGTGCCTTTGAGTGCATCATGAATAGGGTGTCGTGGCCTATGCAGAGCCCTACCACTACGTTGAACTCGGTACCTACGTGATTTAGCAACTCGGCCTGGGCTATTGGGTTGCACATAGCCTCGAAGGTACCGGGTCTCAGCTTCTGGTCTTCGTTAAGACCTATCCGTGTCTTATCGACAGCACCACACTTACAGCACACCGAGTACACCTCAAAACCCTTATCCTCCAGGTACCTAACGACCAGCTCGGCCTCGGAGCTTAGACCTATGCAAAACGCGACCCCAATCCTCCTAATCCCCAGCTTCCTAGCGAACTCCACAACTTCCCTAAGCCTAGGCCATATGCAGTAGCCCTCGGCCTCAACTAGTGTAGCAGCCCTGTGGATCTCCCTAATGAACCCTATGTATTTCTCGAAGGCACCTCTAACTATCTCAGGATACGTTACCATAGGGCAGTTAGCTGGTACCTTCCCCTCCCCCCTGTAGCAGGGCTTTAATTTACAGTATGCGCAGTTAGGGGATCTCAACTCCATAGAGCTCGCCATATACTGTCTTAGCGCTGAAGAATATAAGTACTTGTCGTACCTCCACAACTATTTTTACTCGAACCATACTAATATAGTAGTAACTTAGCTAAGTACATCCGGAAGGTAATTCTGGAAGCCATGGACTTGTTAGGTCTGGTAAAGGGTAATTGAGATTAGCGTTTTTATGTATAGGTGTAGAGGTTTTGAAAAGACAGCGATTTTATTGCTTATCTCCATGATTTGCCCAGTAAACATTACTACTATGGTGTCTGATACATAGCAGCCCTGCTATGTATTCTAGAAATAGCTATGGATAGAGCATCCTCAGGCCTTGACACCTACTTCATAGCATTAGCTGCGATAACAATTCTATTCTAATAACAGATGATAAGCCCATGGCAGACCACGCCAAGTTCCTAGGCATAGAAGCAATACTCGTAAGAGAGGAAAGCTTAGAACACTTAAGGAAAAGACTGATAGAAAAATAAAAGTAGCTTATTTAAAGAACTCTTCCGATTTCACTACGAATCACCTAAACCCGCTAGACATTTAACTACATCATAAGAGACGAAGAAATCCTAAAAGAGCTTGAAGAACTTTTAGAAGAAGTTAGAGGAGTGTAGAACAATTAGTAAGTAAGCAACAACTTACATATGTTACGTATAACAAAAGTTTTTTAGTTTATTGATGTACAACTAGTGAATGACATGTACAAGATTCCGTAAGGGCAATTAATTATCGGGGATCTTAGATGGGAAAGATTCCGGGCAACCTTCTTAGGAAGTATGTTCTCACGAGAACAGGTTCGAAGAGAGACGATGTCATCGTAGGCCCTGGTGAAGGTATTGATGTATCGGTACTTTTAGCGAGAGGAGACTTAGTTATTGTTGCTCATAGTGACCCTATCGTTGGCGCTTTAAGAAGGATTGGATGGCTTGCAGTTCATATAGCATGTAATGATGTAGCGACTGCAGGCGTCGAGCCTAGATGGATTTTACCCACTATTCTCTTACCGGAGAAGTGGAGTGAGGATATGATTGATGAGATAACGAGAGACGTGAATGAGGCGGCCATAGAACTAGGTGTTGCTATAGTGGGTGGCCATACAGGTTATGCCGTAGGTTCTAAAAGACCTGTTGTAGTAGTTACAGCAATAGGTATTGGGGAAAGAGATAAGGTACTTACTTCGGCAGGTGCTCGTCCTGGCGACTTAGTTTATATAACAAAGGGAGCTGGTATTGAAGGGACAGCCATCTTAGCAAGCGATTTTAAAGATATTTTACTGAGTAAGGGTGTGAAGGAGGAGGTAATTAATAGGGCTGAGAAATTCATGAAGGAGATTAGTGTTGTTAGAGAGGCAGTGGCCTTAGCGAGATCCGGGGCTGTTACTGCTATGCACGATGCAACAAGAGGCGGCGTGGCTGAGGCACTAGTTGAGCTCGCTGTAGCTTCAGGAAATATGATTGAGGTTTGGGAGGATAAGGTACCTGTAAGGGAGGAGACAAGAATTTTTGCTGAAGTTTTAAAATTCGATCCCTTATGGATGATAAGTTCTGGTACTTTAGTATTTACCGCGCCCATAGATAAGAAGAGAGTAATTGAGGATGTACTAGATAGTCTAAGAATAAATTACGCCGAAATCGGTAAAGTAAGGAAAGGGAAGGCAAGCGTAGTAATTCATAGGAAAAAAGGTACAGAAGTATTGAACGAGCCCAGACCAGAAAGGGATGAACTTGCTAGACTCTGGGAAATATATCCTAGGGTAGTCTCATAGAGCATTATCTAGTAAATAAGCCGTAACTCGGGTTTAATTATCTTTGGTATTTCTGAATACTTCTAATTACTTTCCTTGATTACTAGTACCTTCACTTTTTCTCCATGAAGCTAGGGATAGTGTTGAAGCTATGAACATCTGGTTGAGGTTCATGTATGCATATGGGAGGCCCGGGTCTCCCCTAAGTGCTCCTGCAATGATCGATGAAACCCGAGAGAGCAGGAGAATCAGGGATGAAGGGGATGAAGAAAGTAATTGGAGGCATTTTAAAATGATTAAAAATACCATTCAGACCCGAACCCTCTTTGAACATTTCTTCTTATCCTAACGAAATAGATTATGAGGATGACTAACCTCTCTACAAGAACTAGTGATGCCCTCTGAGATACTGAACCCTCATCCTTTATTACACAGTCTTCATCACCTAAAGCTTCAAGTATCCCTAGAGATGCGTTATAGCACTAGTTACTCTGACAAATCTCTTCGCTTTGTCTTGGTTACCCCTTAATAAATACATTTCTTGTAGAAGGGGAAAATTATTCCAACTCCGTGAGAGTATTTAGAGAGGGTAACTTGCTTAGTCCTTGGCGTATCAAGTGGATTAAGAACAGGTATTATCTCTACCCTTACGACGAGCACATTGGGCTCGTAGAGGAGATTGTAGGAGAATGGCGCCGGGGGCGGGATTTGAACCCGCGCGGGCGCAATGCCCACCGGCTCTCAAGGCCGGCCCCTTAGACCGCTCGGGCACCCCGGCTACATTTGATTTTTGTAGGTAAGGTGTTATATTGGTTTTGTTAAATTGTATTTGTATTGTTTAATGCTGTATTTCTCTATTTTATCCTCGAGTACTTCTACGCCTATTCCCGGTTTTTCCAGTAGTTTTATTGTACCGTCTTTCTCGAGGATCCATGGAGGCTCTACTATGTCTTCTTCATAGTATCTATTTGATCCCGAAATATCATTTGGATATTTTATTGCTGGTAATGTTGCAGCAGCTACTTGGAATGCACGGCCTATTCCTGTTTCTAGCATACCGCCTATCCATAATGGTATATTGTTTCTTATAGAATAGTCATTTATCCTTATAGTTTCAAGTAAACCTCCTACACGTGCTGGCTTTACATTAATTATTTTGAAGCTTCCCAATTTATATCCAGCCATTACATCATGTAAGCCTCTAATGCTTTCATCAAGACATATAGGAGTCTCTATCATTGACTGTAGTATTGAATGCATATAGAGATCCTCATAGTATAGAGGCTGTTCTATCATAAGTAAGCCGTATTTATCTAGCTCCTTAAACACGCTAGCTTGATCAAGTGTATAGGCTGCGTTTGCATCTACTTGTAATGGTATATAGCCATATTCCTTTCTAATCATTCTAACAGGCTCGATATCCCATCCTGGAGCAATCTTTATCTTGATCCTTCTATAACCTCTTTCAAGATACATATCTATAAGCTTTAGTAATAGATCCATTTTTCCTATAACACCAATACTAACACCAGATAAAATTCTATCACGTACACCGCCGATCACCCTATATAATGGCTTCTTCAAATACTTTGCATATAGATCCCATAATGCATACTCTATACCGGCCTTAGCCATACGATATCCACGTATCCGAGATACTAGTCTAATGAAATCTTCAGGCTTATCTATATGAGGATTTTTCATTAGAATAGGGATTATAATTTCTCTATAGATGTAAAGAGCTGTATTAACTGTTTCATAACTATACCATGGACCATCATCTACTGGTGCTTCACCCCAGCCAATAATACCAGTAGAATCTTCAATAGCTACTAATACGCAATGCCTTTTCTTCATGCCACCAAAACTTGTTTCAAAATACTCTCTAAGCTCCATAACCACATGATATAGCCTTATACTCTTTAACTCCATGGATATACACCAGGCAATATATCTTCGAGGCATCTACGACATAGAATATAATAACTCCTCCTAAGACCATTGTCTATAAAGCTAGTAAATCCAATAACTATGTATCCCATCTTATTTAGATAGTATGTAAAGATCTCTCTCAAAATGGTTCTCCATTTCAAAACAAGATCCATAGAAAATTTTCTTAGTCTATTTAGTTCACTAGGTATTTCAATTAATACTAGGTCATTGCTGGATTCAAGTTTATAACTTACAATAATAGGTATACCGTTCTCTATGGATACTTCATTGGCGATTAATGGATTTAAAGACAATATTTTATCCAGGTCTGGTTGTCTATATTTTTTCTCAATGATCTTCTTAACCCTGGGGGATCTTATCCACCATTCTGCAATAAATCTATCAGATGGCATACCTCGATTAATTTCATCCATTAACTCTCCATAATAATTTGGATAAAATCTACGGACAATAACACCTAACTTAACTATATTGAAGAATGCATTAGAGCTCTGCATAGGGTCAAAAGTCCATTTAATAAGATGATATCCTTTTTCAAGAGCAATTCTCCTCTGCCAAAGCTTTAGGAGATAGCCTATGCCCCTATATCTGTATTCTGGAATAACTCCTGTAAGATGACTATAGAGGTATATAGTGCCCTCAGTATATCCTGGTATACTATAGATTAGGCCTATTGCCTGACCAGTTTCTTCTTCGAAAGCACCTAGAACTACTCCGCCGTTACGGTGAGCAGCAATGATCATATGATATGTCACAGCTTCACTATAATCTGGCATACCCCATATATCTATTTGTACATTCATAAGCTTTACATAATCATCTATGGAACATGGTTCACGTATTATGATAGTTTTATCATTAACACTTATTTTCTCTAAATAATTGTTTCCCATATATACCACATAAAATCCATAGAGATAAACTGGTAAATAAGAATAATTGGATAGACACTTCTAGAATAGAATATCATTATCTAAATAAATGTTATTTATCTTATTATCTCAGCTTCCATCCAAATCTCCGGAGGTACACGTATCCTTATTAACTGTCTCATAGCACGTTCGTCAGCTGCAATATATATTATTCTCTTATGTATCCTCATCTCCCAGTGCTCCCATTTCTTCCTACCTTCACCATGAGGGAGCTTAAGTGTTGGTACTACAAGTCTTTTCGTAGGTAAAGGTATAGGTCCTTTTATACGGACGCCTGTTCTCTTAGCTATATCAACTATCTTTGATACAAATTCATTGAGCTTTTCTACATCTGTACTCCAAATCTTTATTCTTACCATTGACATTTCCTTACCTTACCTCTAATCCCCCTTATCTGCCTAGATATCACTAGTTGTTTAGAGGGTAGAAAAACTCTTTGGTATAGGCAAATTATATATTTTGTGTATTATTCTATGATTAAAAACTATGTATTTTACTTCTTCCTAATCTCTATTTTCATAGGCTTTACATCAGTAACTACGCCGATACCTATGGTCTTACCCATGTCTCTCATAGCAAATCTTCCTAATGGTGGGAAATCACTATACTTCTCAACAACTAATGGCTTAATAGGCTTAAACCTTACTACAGCTGCATCGCCACGCTTTAGGAATGCTGGATTCTTCTCAACAACCTTACCAGTTCTTGGATCAAGTTTGGCTTGTATCTCAACAATACGGCATGCAACACTAGCAGTATGGATATGTAGTACTGGTGTATATCCTGGAGCTATAGCTGTTGGATGCCATATGACGAATATACGTGCTGTAAATTCTTCAGCAACTGTAGGAGGATGATCTAGATGGCCAGCTACATCACCTCGCTTAATATCGCGTTTGCTAACACCACGTACATTAAATCCAATGTTATCTCCGGGCTCAGCCTTCTCAATCCTTACATGATGAGTCTCAATACTACGTACTTCACCTACTACTGCCGGCGGCATGAATACTAGTCTATCACCTACTTTTAATACGCCTGTCTCTACACGGCCAACAGGTACAGTACCTACACCACTAATAGCATATACGTCCTGTATAGGTATACGTAGAGGCTTATCAATAGGCTTTGGAGGAGGTACTAGGGTATCTAGTGCTTCAACCATTGTAGGCCCATCATACCATGGCATGTTAACACTGCGCTCAATAAGGTTGTCTCCTGTCCATGCACTAACTGGTATGAATGGTATCTTACTTGGATCATAGCCTATTGACTTAAGGAACTTACTGAGGATCTCGACAATCTGTTTAAATCTCTTCTCACTCCATGGAGGATCAGTAGCATCCATCTTATTAATTGCAACAATTAACTGATTAATACCCATGGTCTTGGCTAGGATAGCGTGTTCACGGGTCTGCCCCTCAGCACTCATTCCAGCCTCAAACTCGCCCTTACGAGCACTAACTACTAGTAATGCAGCATCAGCTTGACTAGCACCAGTAATCATGTTCTTAATGAAGTCACGATGTCCAGGTGCATCAATGATTGTGAATATGTATTTCCTGGTCTCGAACTTTAAGTAGGTTAATGCAATTGTTACTCCACGTTCACGCTCCTCTTTTAACTTGTCAAGTAGCCATGCGAATTTGAAGCTTTCCTTACCCTTCTTCTTAGCCTCTTCTTCTAACGTCTTAATAGTCTTTTCATCGACAAGTCCTAGACGATATAGGATGTGTCCTACCAGTGTACTCTTACCATGGTCTACGTGTCCAATCACTACTAGGTTTAGATGTGGTTTTTGAGCACTCATCTCAGATCCACCCAATCTATATGCCTTGATTTACTGATTCTAAGACTGTAATAGATAACGAGAGAAGTGTCTTATAAGGTTATCCTAGGGAAACTAATAAGTGTTTTATGTAATAAGGCAACTATGTTGCGAAAATGCTATCTACTGCTTAGAGCTATTCTCTCTATTTCTTCTTTTCTCTGTATAGCGTAGCTTCTAGGATCATTTTCTGCAGCAGCAATGATTTCTTCAGCTAATGCTTCTTCGATAGGCATTGGATTATTGAATGCCTTATTACGTGCACCCTCTGTTAAATGCTTTAATGCTAGATCGACTCTTCTCTGTGGAGAAACATCAACAGCTACGTGATAGACTATACCGCCGTACATGATTCTCGTTGTCTCCTCGCGTGGAGCCGCATTCTCTATTGCACGTACAAGTATCTGTAATGGATTTTCACCAGTCTTTAGATATATTAGATCAAATGCTTTCTTGACAATATTATATGCCAGATGCTTCTTACCCATATTACGTCCTGGACGCATAAGTTTATTCATAAGTCTCTCAACAATAGGTACTTCAGCCTTACCAAATCTTCTATGCTCATGCCTGCCTCCAGTATGTGGAAGGAATACTGGTTTTAATGATATATACTTCTTAAGACTTGGATCACGTACTATTATACCATCATAACTCCATTTACCAAAGAGTTTAATTTCTCTAACTTTTACAACTACACTTTGCTCAGTAGCCAATAATTTATCACCCATATTTCACTAATACATTACTAACCATATCCACAGAGAAAACCCCATAAAAACCTTACCTCTTAAAGAATGTATAGCTATATAAGAGTGTTATGACTAACAACATATGTACACCTAAGCAGATGCTGAGGCAGAATATCTTGAGCGAATATAGTGATGAAGAACTTATAAAAGTATATGACATAGAAGCATCAATAACATTTATTGAAGCTATAATAGACGGGATACCTTATCCTGTGCCTCAAAGAACATTAATTACTTGTAGACTTGAAGATGGACGTGAATTTAGACTCTACTCGGTACCTATAGACATTGTTGAGATGATAAGAAAGATCAAGGGCTATAATACTTATATGGAGGAGGAATTTAATGATGATCGAGAGACGCTATATGACATTATACTTACGACACCCAATGCAATTGATGCTCTTGGCAGGCATTTAAGAAGAGTAGTTATAGATTCAATAAATCCAGAAACCTATACATATTCTGCTACGGCAGAATTTGGAGAAGATAAAATGATTATACGTAGGAAAATGATCCCTAGTCATGCAATACTTCTTGCACTTATAACGCATAGGCCTATCTATATTAGAAAAGTATTAGTTGATCAGCAAGAAGAATTTAGAGAGGAGTCAGAAGAAGATCTAGATATATTCTAAGTATGTTATCTTATAGGTTTCTGTTTCTTACCAAGCCATAAAGCCTTTAACGATACACCATTAACCTTTATAACCTTATAACGTACACCAGGTATATCGCCCATTGATCGGCCGCGGGGCCCGCCTATGCCCTCTATAACAACTTCGTCGTGCTCATCAATATAATTTATACCTCCATCCCATGGAACAAAAGCTGTTACAACCTTACCATTTTTTGCAAGCTGGACACGTACACATTTACGTACAGCAGAGTTCGGCTGTCTAGCCTCAACAGCTACTTTTTCTAGCACTATACCACGGGCCATAGGTGCTCCTTCAAGTGGATCTACCTTCTTCTTAAGGCCAAGCATCTTGATCTTGAATTCACGCTGACTCCATCTAAACTTTAGTCTCTTCTTACGAAGCTTCCTAGCAGCATATAGTCCATTGGGTGATTTCTTCCCAGTCATATTATTCTCTCCCCAACCACATCTAATCTATATGGGTGTTGTATAGAGGTCTTTAAATATTTGTCTAGCCCCTAAGCTATGATCACATTATCTACTCCAAAATATCTCTTAAGCAATAGCCTTGCACGGGCAACATTCTTACCATTCTTACCAATAGCTATACCCTTATCACTAGGCTCTACACTAACGTATATTGTTCTCTTACCCCCACGCTGTACAACTCTAACATCACGTACACGGGCTGGTATTAATGCATATCTAGCTAACTCTTCAAGTTTATCACTATATCCTACAATCTCGATATTACGTCCTATGATCTTCCGTAGCTTCTGTATATGTAATCCTCTAGGTCCGATGGCTTGGCTTATTTCATGGGGATTTATAACAAATATTATGCGGTTAAATTCATCATCAATAATACAGTCTCTAACATGGACGCCTGTTAATTCATGTAATAGAGCCATGTATCTTAGTTCTTCAGGTGTTAGCCTAACACCAATACCCACGTCTATGTCTTCACCTCACCTCGTTCCTTAATCAACTCAATAATATTTGATTGGCCTGGATCAATTATAGCTAACGCAGCAATACTAAAAGGTTTTCCGCATACAGCTCCAAGCTCCATGTTTGTGCCAGGAAACTCGTACACAGGTATTTTAGCTAATTTTGCATAGTACATTATATCTTTTTTCACTTCGGGAGGGGCGTTTTTAGCCAGTACTATAAGCTTTGTCTTACCTAGTTTAGCTAGTTTAATAGTCTTCTTTGTACCAATAGCTATACTACCAGTTTTTAAAACCATTTGAAGTTCACGGGCGAAATCTGTTACACTAAGACTCATTCTTTTTCACCCTTCTCCTCTTCACCACTAGGTCTCATATACAGTTCAACTATGCCAGTACCTAAAGGTATGGGTTGACCTATTATTACGTTTTCCGTTACACCAACAAGAGGATCCATTTCACCAGCAATAGCTGCCTCAGCAAGTTTCTGTACAGTCATTTCAAAGGCTGCCTTAGCAAGTACGCTTGGCTTCTCACCAGCTACTCCATGGCGGCCAACTTGTTTAACTGTACCACTCCAAGTCATTATATCAGCTACAAGCATTACATGTCTAATATCAACGTCTAGACCTTGATCCTCAAGCACGTTCATGATCTCTCTTATAATTGCTGTACGTGCAGCCTCTATACCAAGTACTTCTTCTACTTCCTTAATATTGTTAGTAAATACCTTTCTATAATCAACACCAGGTATCTTCATAACCTCGAGTAAATTACTTCCTTCAGCTATTAATACATATTCTTCCTTCTCAGTACCATTAGGTTGTGGAACAGCCCTCTTCTGTATAATCACCTTATTAATACCCTTAACACCCTTTATTCTCGCACTAAATATTTTCCTCCTAATCCTCTCGATCTTTGTATAATCAGGTGTAGTCTTCCACTGTATAAACACTATACCACTATATTCATCAACATCTATATCTCCAAGCTTCAACTTCTCAAGAGCCTTACGTAAATCCTCTATAGAAACACCCTTATCCTCCATCATAGATTTATCAAGCTCTATAGTAACGCCCATCAGTGGATCAACATCTATTCGTTTAGCAATATTTTCAATGGTTGTTGTCTCAATACGTCTTTGGACTTCACGAGCCTTCTCCTCACTATATTTATGCTCTTCATCAAGATAGATCTCCATAATCGGTGTACCAGGCTTCTTACGTGCATCAACGATCTCTATAAGTCTTGGAAGGCCTAGGGTCACATTAAACTCACGTACACCAGCATAGTGGAATGTACGTAGAGTCATCTGCGTAGATGGTTCACCGATACTCTGTGCAGCAACAGTTCCAACAGCTTCTCCGGGTTCCACGAGTGATTTCTCATATCTATCAATAATCTCCTTGATAATATTATCAAGTTCTTCATAGGTTAATCCATATTTTTCCCAAGTCTCAACCAGCTGATCCATTGTATCATTATATATGGCTTCACTAACACGTCCTCTTAAATTCTTTTCAAGATAGGATATTAGTTCATCCTTCGATTCTATAGGCTTACCATTTGAACTCATGTTCTCCACCCTATAACTTTTTCAATAACGCGTTCAACCTTTACAGCCTTACCATGATCGCTCCACATAGGATCAACTCCATCCTCACCATAGCGGAATTGTACGATTTCTCCGGTAGGCATGCGCACAGTACCGTCATACTCAACTCTTAGATCTTGTAGAGCATTAATAAGCCTACGTTGCATGTATCCGCTTTGACTAGTACGTACAGCAGTATCAACTAGACCCTCACGGCCAGCTGCTGCATGGAAGAACATTTCGACAGGTGTTAATCCCTCTGCAAAACCATGAGCTACAAAACCACGTGCCTCCGGACCAAGATCGCCTGGTTTGAAGTGCGGTAATGTACGATTGTAATATCCACGTGTTATGCGATGACCACGTACCGTCTGTTGTCCAAGGAGTGCAGCCATTTGTGTAAGGTTTACTGGATTACCGCGTGCACCAGTACGAGCCATTACTATTACTGGATTACGTAAATTGAAATACGGCGTAATAGCTTCAGCTACATCATCAAGCAATCTCTTAGACAATAGGTCAATTATTTCTTCCTCAAGAGTTTCTTCAAGAGTTCTGCCAGGCCTAGGCTCTAGTTCTCCACGCTTATACTTTTCAATTAACTCAAATACCTCTCTACGCTTTTCTTCAATGATCTCCTTAACTTTCTTCATAGCCTCATGAGGTAGTACTACGTGATCATAGGAAAGTGTTAGCCCATGTTTCTCGGCATAGCGTATAAACATCTTATAGACATTGTCCATAAATCTCCTAGCAATGTCTTCACCATATTCTTTAACAAGCCAATGCAATAAACTCTCGGGCTCCTCCCTACCGATGCTAGCTTTATCTAGTACGCCTTCTAACAATATACCCTTCTTAATAACTACGATACTATCATGTGGGCAATCTTCATCAATACATGCTAGTGTAGCAGCTTTACCGATGGTAGCTCTCCTCTTATAGTTTAGATCATTTGGAAGGAATAGACTTACAAGCTGCTTACCAGTCCAATATGGGCCCGGCCTCAATATAGCTGGCTCAGGTAATGGGCCGCGGTATCCAGCTACACCAAGTAAGTCTATGACGTCATCCCTTGTAAGCAGTGTTGACTTAGCTGTTAATAGATAAGCACCACTAATATAGTCTTGTAAACCACCAATAATGGGTCCACCATATCTTGGGCTAAGTATATGCTTCTCAACAAGCATTAGTATACGTGCTTCAGCACGAGCCTCCTCACTCTGTGGTACATGAAGGTTCATTTCATCTCCATCAAAATCAGCATTATATGGTGGACATACAAGCAAGTTTAATCTAAAGGTCTTATATGGAAGAACTTTAACCACATGGGCCATAACAGATATACGGTGCAGACTTGGCTGACGGTTAAATAATACTATGTCACCGTCCAAGAGATGTCTCTCAACTATATATCCCGGAGTTAATGCCTCGGCCTGAGCCTTACGATCAACAAATCTAAGATCTATACGTCTGCCATCAGGCTTTATGATATAGTTTGCACCAGGCCATTTCTCAGGTCCATTGAGTATTAGCTTTCTAAGGAAATCAATATTCCATGGAGTAACCTTTTCTGGCACAGTCAATATTCTAGCAACATCTATTGGTACACCAACTTCGTCGATACTCAAGTTGGGATCAGGGCTAATGACTGTACGGGCAGAAAAGTCTACACGTTTACCACTAAGGCTACCGCGAAAACGTCCTTCCTTACCCTTAAGTCTCTGGGCAATACCTTTCAATATCTTACCACTACGGTGTCTTGCAGGACTAATGCCTGGAACCTCATTATCAAAATATGTTGCTACATGGTACTGTAATAGCTCCCATTCCTCTTCAATAATGGCATTTGGAGCGCCGCTTTCAATGTGCTCACGTAATCTATTATTCACACGAACTATATCGACAAGCTTATGGGTTAGATCATCTTCACTACGTATACCTGTTTCTAATAGAATTGATGGACGTACTGCCTTTGGAGGTACCGGTAAGACAGTTAAAACCATCCATTCAGGCCTAGCCTCTAAAGGATCTCCTCCAAGAAGTCTGACATCATCATTAATGATCTTTTCAAGACGTTTACGTATATCTGCAGGAGTTAATCTTACAACTCCTTCTTCACGTTCTTCATAGAAGATATATGGTTTTTCAAGCCTGATTTTATACTGTTTAGCGCCACAGTGAGGACACTCCATTTGCCTGGAGGCTTTTCTACGGATATATTCTATAAGCCTCTTCTTTAATGGATCAGCACCTATTTTTTCAAGACGTGCCAGTAGATCTAGGTATCTCTGGGCCTCACCTGGTTCAAGAAGAATTCTACCACAAAGCCTACATGTTGATTTTAGATAAATAAGTATGTGTTTCACAAAACTTACATGAATAACTGGTCTAGCAAGTTCTATATGGGCAAAATGCCCTGGACAACTATCTCTTGTATTACCACATATAGGACATACTTCACGAGGCTCTATAGCTCCTAGCCTACGATCCATTATTCCTCCATCAATAGGCATTCCATCGTTATCGTAGACATCTGGAGTGAATATTGTTGTAACACTTATTTTCCTAATTTCATCTGGGCTTAAGATACCAAACTTTATAGCTCCAATTCTACGAGCACTAGGCACAATGATCACCTCTTCTTACTACTAACTATATCTTCTAGCTTAAGCCTAGGCATGATACACATACTCATAAGCTCTTGAAGGAGAAGCTTAAACGCATATGATACTTCAACTGGATAAAGCTTACCCTTATCTCCATGAACAGGACATATATGCTTGCCCTTATTCCTATCATACCAACCAATATGACCGCATAATTCACATACATAGATTATCGTACGATCACTTTTGTCAAGCAATTGTTCCTTAAGAAGTAATGCAGCTCCATGGCCAACCAGACAATCTCTCTCCATCTCGCCCCAACGTAGACCACCCATACGAGCCCTGCCTTCAACAGGTTGCCTTGTAAGAATCTGTACTGGGCCACGTGCTCTTGCATGTATCTTGTCGGCTACCATGTGATGTAGTTTCTGGTAATAGACTATACCTATGAATACTGGATTTTGCAGTAACTCACCAGTACGTCCATCATACATAGCTTCTTCACCAGTGTCAGAATAGCCAAGTCTTCTCAATGTAAGCTTGATATTCTCAATGGATTCCTTGTAGAATGGTGTTGCATCAATTAATCTCCCCTCAAGAGCAGCTACTTTGCCAGCAATACTTTCAATAAGCTGTCCAACAGTCATACGGCTTGGGAATGCGTGTGGATTAATAATTAGATCAGGTACAATACCCTCTTCTGTAAATGGCATATCTTCTTGTGGTATAAGTAATCCAATAACACCTTTCTGTCCATGACGACTTGCAAACTTGTCTCCAAGCTCGGGTATTCTTAAGTC
>Ga0190310_1000298_pt1 | contig 17225 bp, 24 predicted proteins | sample 48700778_MG_FD_165059 | JGI IMG/M metagenome (GOLD analysis project Ga0190310, IMG submission 165059) | Hydrothermal vent sediment bacterial communities from Southern Trench, Guaymas Basin, Mexico - 4870-07-7-8_MG | ecosystem: Environmental > Aquatic > Marine > Hydrothermal vents > Sediment ... | reverse complement strand
TTACTATATATGGTGCATTATGGATGACATCTCAGAGTATGTCCGACACTTAGATGTGACCTATGTTAGCTGTGAATGTATTAAGCTTACAGACCTCGTACAATATGTCAGAGAAATAAATGAGGGCAAGATAGCGGCTGGTAGTATTGCTTCATCGCCAAGAGAGGTCGAAGCTTTACTTGAGGTAAAAATTACGCGACGGGTGGAACAGAATGCTAAGGAATGTGTGTATCCAATAACTGCTCTAATTCTTTCAGTAGTCAAAGCAGGGACATTAAAGACTGGCAACCTGATGGTACTGAGTGTAAAGCCGACTGGTGAATACTTCATTGCACGTGACAAGCTGAAAGACAGACTGGAGAAGATTGCTGAAGAACTCCTCTCAAGTGGAGACGCTGAGTACATCAGGTTTGACGTGTACAATCCTTACACTAACAAGTACGAGGTTTATGTTGCAGAAAGAACTGGTAGGAGAAAGACACAGAACTGGAGGTGAACTTTATGATTACGGTCATAATATATGACCCCATAGAGGGTAAGAAGACATACACCTTACCCTCTGAGGAAGATATTGTGTTTGAGATAAGGGAAGGTAAGCTGACCATAAGGGAGAGGAGGTACAGTTTTAGTGCAATAAGGAAGGCATTAAAAAAGATTTTGGGGTGATTGTAATGACGCTTAGTAAAGCTGTGAAGGTGGTGTTAGCCTTCCTATTCCTAGGTTTCGTTACATACGTGATATGGCATATAAACAAGGCTGTCTACATGACTGTAACGGAGGCCCTCTCAGAGTGACGAAAGGTTTATATTTACGTTTAGCGATTAGTAAACCAGAGGTGATGTGGATGAACACCATGGAGACTATACTGAAGATCATCCAAGAAGAGGGAAGGATAACTCCTACTGTTCTTGCTAAGAAGATAGGAAAGTCGCGTGTGCTAGTAAACGTCTACCTCCGTGCTCTTGAAAATCTCGGTATTGTTAGACGTGTTGGTAGAGGATTATATGAGTTAACGGAGGAAGGAGCATGTTTAATAAAGAATTCCTCTCATCAATAGACCTTATTGAGTTAATTCTTCAGGGAGCTGACTTTCAGGACTACATTGGCTCACCAGAAGTCGACACACTGACAGTGAGGCTACCGACAGAGATATCAAATGCAACATCATACGTCCTTGCACAGGTTAAGGAAAAAGACCCTGAGAACGTGTACTCTCATGCAGACATCCTCAGGTTTGCAACAAAGCTCGGACTAATGCTCTTCGAGGAGGATGAGGTCTTTCAGAAGTTCAACACACTCCATGAGCTGAAGATGAAGGCGATGAAAAGAGCCAATGAGAAGGGAGACACGAGGCTGATTGAGCGTATTAACAGTATTGAGGAGAACTACATGATACCGTCCATCGAGAAGTTCTGGCTTAGCAACATGTCGCGGAGGTACATCTATAAGCCGTTCCCAAGGTCACACGTTTTGATTGGCGAGTGGTCAATGAAGACACTGCTCCCATCTTCTGAGATCGCAAGGATAGCAATAACATACGGTCTCTCAACAGTGATAATTATCCCGTCAATAAAAAGGATAAGAAAGGTGTTGGAGAACTACTACAAGAAGTACGAGGACTTGATCTACCCGTACTTAGAGCCTTATATCAACGACTGAGATTGCGACCTCTTAAAACACTCATAGTAGAACGGACACATGAAACACTTCCCGCGCTCTACTGGAGGTGGTTCGTCGATGGACAGATGGAACAGAAGTTCTTCAGCCCTTTTCCTCAGGTACTCATATGCCTTCTCTGATTCCTTGTTCCTTTTGACGTCAAACTCCTCTATTGACCCGTCAGCTCTAGATATGTAAACGACCTTACCGTAGTCCATTCCAGTCATGTACAAGTATGCCTGGAGTTGCATCAGGTGGTTCTTGTCCACAGCACGCGGTAAGTCTGTTGACACAGTCTTAATCTCTATAATTGTGTCATCAATAATCATGTCAGCAACGCCCTTGAGGACACCATCATCTATTGGGACTTCAACGGCAATGTCGTGTTCATCACCATAACAGTCAAGCAGGGCACTCTCAACAGACTCATGAACCGCCCTTCCGAGAAACAGTATCATGTTGATTTTGGGGAGGAAGAGCGGTTCACCCCTAATGGCAGAGAAGTAGGCGCGTCTCAGACACCCGAGGGCAGTTGTTACGCCGACATGGCCGTTGATGTTCGCTGAGCCGTTTACATATTTACTAACAGAGTTATATATCATCTCACTAATCTTCATCAGTATCACCCTCAACTATATATATCATGCTCTTCACTTATATACTTTATTGACGTTCTGCTAAACGCAATGTTTAAATACTAGTTTTGCATTTAGTTATACTGAATGACTGTTGGAGGGTGAGTGTGTATGGCGTTCCGTGTGAGTGACCTAAGTGAGAGTGTGAGGGAGAACTTTATTGGTGTAGTGATTTGGGCAGAGTACCCGTGCAACTGTCGTGTCTGTGAGGAAGGAAAGAGGAGACTACTAGACATGGGGAGACAGCCAAGGACTGACAAGAGGATACACCTTGCAATAAAGCCAATAACAAGCTATGAGAAGATACAGCACACTTGGTACACTTATTCTAGGACTTACTGGTCTACCTTCGGTGCGTTTGTCATAGCACTGGACAGACTTGGTATTATCCCACCAGAGAACCTTGAGACTGAGGAGGAGCAGTGGCAGTGGGTCAGGGAGAACCTCTTAGGGAAGGCATTTGAGTTCACGTCAGTACAGCCCGTGAAGTTCGTACAGGAGCTTACTGGGAAGACGCCACCTGCCAAGCTACCAGCAGGACTAGTGCAGTCAAGGGAGATCTGGCTACCCATTAGGAAAGTTGATGGAAAGGAGCTTGAGAGCTATGGGATAACTGACCTAGACTCCTTCTACAAGCAGGCAAGAGATGAACTTATTTCATTCTTAGAGGGCGGTTCTGAGATCTCAGAGGAGGTCATCTCTGACTACTTCCAGTGACCTCTTTCCTTTATTTTTTCTCACGGTGATAGCCATGATGGTAAAGCTCATGCTTATCGGCGAGCCAGGTGCTGGAAAGACACACTTCTCAATTGAGGTAGCAAAAGTAACAGGAGCATATGTAATAGACGTTGATGAGGGTGCTGAGCCGATCAGGCAGAAGCTCAAAGCTGATAACATCACTATACTGCACGGGACTCCATGGTCAACGTTTGTGAACTCACTAAAGACAGCTGTACGCTCTGACACACCAATGATAATAATTGATTCCCTCACAGAACTTAAAGAGATCATAAAGAAGCACATCAAGGACAAGGCAGTCCAGTCAGGAAAGTTCTATCTTCAGGGAATGCACGAGAAGGCGATACAAGACCCAGACACCTTCATTGTAACATGGGAGCTACACCCTACAATATACGACAAGATACGCGATGTCATGAGGACAATAAACTCAGCACATAAGTCCTTTATCGTTACTTACCATCCACCATTGGGGCAGTCCTCGAAAGGAGAGGTGAAGATATTCAAGGAGATAATCAGGATATGTGACATTGTTGCAAAGATTGACAGGGATACAGTACAGATCAAGAAGGACAGGTTTTTTGACCTCAACGGTGACTACTCTACAGACTATTTTGTCCAAGTAATAAAGGCAATACTCTCGTACGACAACTATGATGATATCCTTAAGGCTATGGAGGAGGTGAAGTGAAGTGCTTAACACAATTGGTGCTAGGCGTGTTATCATTGATACAGTGAGTTTACCTAACCGCATAGAGGTCTCAGTGTCATACTACCTAATCAACAAAGAGGATTATGAGCTAGTTAAGGAGAGCCTTGACTTAGTTGCAAAGAGGGTCATAGAGGAGCACTCCGAACTGAAAGCTAAGGCAGAATTTGATGATGATTCACACCGTGTTACAATTACTACAGACGTGAAAAACACAGAGGAACTCCTCCGCGTATTAGCATCAATAATTGTATTTACGTACTTGCTCACACCTAGTGCACAGCTCTTTTTCATAAGCGAGCTTGCTAATGTATCCCGTATAGCACTTACACTACTTTCGCTCTTTATGTCAGGTGGTCTGCATGATTCCAGTAGAGACTATGGAACTTCTAAAGGCTCTAAAACCGAGTAAGTACTATAACTTCGGAACTAGCCTTAGAGGCTTCGTTGTTGTGAACGTAATACCCATGCAGGCGATCTCAGTAGACTACAAGTACCACGACGGTATGATGCTAGACCCACGCGTGGTAGTATACGCTAAACTAATAGACCTGCATGAAGGAAAGAGGCCAATAAAAGAGGTAAGGCTTAAGGCAGGACAAGTCCACGAGATTGTAAAGCAGTGTAAGACCGTAGCAGACTTATACAATGCACTCACTGAGGTGTTTAAGTAATGGCATACCGTGTCACAGGACTCCTCTTCACATCACGAGACTTTAAGAGGATGGTACAGGCCGAGGACAGGAGGAGACGTGGTGTAATAACATTACATGAGTATGAGAGGATCATGGGTAACATAGCTAGGAAGTATGGCTACGCTAGGTCAGAGGTAATACACGCGTCATCAGAGGCCATCAGAGGGCGATACGAGTGTGTCATATTCAAGTCATACATAAAGTTTGAACGCCACGTCAGGGGAACTTTTAGAGGTGTGCGCGCTGTACACTACCTGAACTCAAGGGTAGTCCTTTTCACACTGGGCATTATTGACTTGGATAAGCTCGACGCTGTAGCAAAGACAATAGCAATGGAGCAGGAAGGTAGGTGGGGCTATGGCCTCGAACTCCTTGAGATCTCAACATTTGAGGACATAATACCAGAGGCCGTGCATACTGCCCTTGAAGGGTACTTAGACCAACCACAGTACTTGAGACATGTCTCAGACCCGAACAACTGGAAACCACCGTATAAAGTACCCCGTGGCTTTAGGATCTCCGAACATGTCTGTAGTTACTACCAGATATGTGGCATCGAGGAGACCTTAGCATGTGAGCCTGAGAAAAACCTGCAGGAACTTCTTTCAATTGAGGACTGCTGTGAGGACGTCTATACTGTCTCAGAATCACTGTACGTCTTCTCTGACGAAGCAATTGAAAAAGGGGCAATCGGTGAGACACCGAGACCACGTTGTAGGATCTGGAAGAAAGGTGGGTGGGGAGGGAGGCCATCTGGTACACGTGGCCGACCCCCCACACCACCACGACGTATCGAGGAGAGAAGGGTAGAAAGACCACGCACATATCCCAACCCGTTAGCTGGTAAGGACTTGTCAAAGGTGGCAGAGAAGTTCAGGAAGACATTAAGGATATGTCAACTCTATGGTCTCAACCCAATACCGATTGCACCAAACTCGAAGATGCCACTATTCAGGCACGCTTACCTGAGGTACGAGCCGATAAAGGACGAACACTTCAAGTACTTCTATGACCCGAAGTATAACATAGGCATCTACGCGGGCTATAACAACTTGGTCATTGTCGATATAGACGTGAAGGAAAAGCTCGATGTTGACACACTTTCGTCTGAGTCACCGAGGGGTTACCACTACTACTTCTTTGTCGATGAACCCTTCTACAAGGTCTATACGATCTCATCGAGGTACACAGGTGAGACGGTACGCGTCCTTGAAGCAAAGGACAAGAACTACTGTCTTGAGGAGGGCTCAGTAGTCCCAGAGGGGACATACAAGTGGATCAGGATCAGAGAACCACTGAGAATAACGAAGGAAGAGCTGGAACAACTCCTCGACGAGTTTATAAAAAGACTTAAAACGCGTCTTCTTTAATACTTATTTTTAGGAGGTGGTTGTAATGAAACTTGTAGGTACGGACTATAAGACTTTCATGTCAGAAGAACTCTCCAAGCTATCACATACGCTTGACTTTCATCTAGATGAGCTCGTTGCGTTCTATAAGACAAACCCGAGAAGGGTGAAGCGCGCAATAAAGGACATCTCAAAGGCAATAAAGAAGGTAATGAAAGAGGCGTACAAGGCATACAAGAGGACGAACAACGATATGTTCATGGAAGTGTACAATACTCTAAAGAACTTACATGATAGCATCTTAGACGAGCTAAAAGAAATAAAAAGAGGTGCTCTCGTAAGGGAAATCTTTAACGTAAGGACAAACATGCGCTCAGTACTGAAGAACCTCAGCGAGAAGTTATAGGCTCACGTTGTTCTACAGCATCAATAAACCATGCAGGGAACATCTTCTTATACCTAAAGAGGTGTTCAAAACCAGCATCTAGTATGTATGTTACCCCGTAATCGTCCTCTGCCCTTACTATTCTTCCACACGCCTGTACCAAGCGCTTTATTGTCTGATACCTCGCCCAGTTCCATGCATTCCTTTTTACCCACAGCTCATATACCCTTGGGTCATCTTGGTCTGGGAAGGGCACTTTTGTAATTACCTGCCATCTCGCCAGGTCATACTTCAGGTCTATCCCTCGCTCAAACCCCACTGATATGAAGACTTTAGGGTTCTCCTTGCTCTCAATAAACTCCTTAAACTTCTCGTCCCTGTCCTTTCTTCCATGGGTTATCACTTTGAAACCTTTAAGGCGTAATCTCTTTGAGAGTTCCTCAGCGATCTCATAACTGTGACAGTGTATTATCCCATTTTCCTTCTTATGTTCTTCTGCAATCTTTTCTATCGCATTAACCATCTTCCAGAAGTTCTCTGGTGTCCTCATATCTTTTCTTAACTTTGTAATGGGCATGAATACAACTTTTCTGTTCTCAACGGGAAATATGTTCGGTACTCTCAGGAACAGCGTCTTACCTTCTAGGCCTGTGTACTTCATGAAGAGGTCAGCGTCGAGTATCACAGCTGACGTAATCAACCTCTTATTACCCCTCCACCAGAGTCTGTCTTTTAACACTGTTCCAACGTTTAATATCTTCAGCTCAATCAAGAACCCATGCCTCTTCATTGTCCAGTTGTTAGGCCTCTTCTGAGCGTCATCAAGGAACAACTCAAGCTTTTCCTTCTGCTCCGTTAATGTCTTCAGTATTGCGAGCTCCTTTGGTGTGAGTATCTGCTTTGCCCTCAACTCCTTTATTCTCGACTCTACATGCTGTAACTTATTCCTCGCCCATGAGATGACCTCGCCTATTGTTTCTGGCTTGAATCCTAACCTGAACCTCAGTGTGCCGAAGTCCGCACCCCAGTCCTCAATATTATCTGCTTCATCAACAATTAACAGTGACCTCCTTCCGAAGTCCCTCAGCCTGTACGTCTTCATCATCATCGAGAATGAAATAGCAGAAATGGGCGAGTGCGTTACCCTGTACCTATCAAGCCTCCACTGACATATTGTCTTACACTTCAGCTGTCTAAACCTCTGACACGGTGCAACTTCTACAGGCTCTCCTGTATGTGGACATATATACTTGTCCTTTCCTTTCAACACCGCTATTCCACCGAGCTTCTCTATCAGCGTGTCATTCCTCAACTGTTCTAATAGTACCACCTGTGGTGTCGTATACCATGCTGACTGAAAGTTCTTAGCGATTATATAGTTCACAACAGACTTCCCAAAGCCTGTCGGTGCTTCAATGATCACGTTCTCATAGTCCTGTTCAAAGAATGCCTCAAGAACGCGTTTTATGACTGCTAGCTGATACTTTCTATACTTAATGTCTGGTATCCAGTACTCCATCTTATCACCACATGTGAAATGATGCATGTATTACAAGTGCAATTTTATACAGGTCTTCCGCTGTGAGACCTACGAACTTTATAAAGTCCTCTGCACTCATCATGTTTTCGATCCTGTCAAGTGTGACTATCCCGTATGCACCATAGCATCGCAACTTTTTGTGCATCTGCACAATTATGAACCCTGACACGGGTACACCTGTAAGGAAGCCATACACGTTTAGTCTGTACTTCTCATAGCTCTTTGTTGGGAACTTCCTGAGAAGTCTTGCCTCAAAGTGTAACTCCGTTGTCCCGCGCTTAATGACAGCTTTTCCACCCTTAAAAATAAGACCTTCAATCCTCCTTTGTAACTCGTTTGTAAGCTCTTCCACTTGTGACTTCAAATCCGTTCTTACGTGCCCATTCATAAGAAATCGACCTCACATAGTCTGGTTTTACCTTAAGTGGAGCAAACGCATGAACAACATCACTGACATTAAACTCACGAAGACCACACCTCTTTGTCAGGTAATCGAGGTAAAACTCCACTAAATCCTTCTGTGTTATCCATACAACTTTTTTCTCCCTCACTAACTTCGAAATAGGAACAATATTAACCATGAATGACTTGAGGAGATTTATCTTTTGAGTAGTACCAGAATAAATTAACAGCCCGTCAGATCTATAATCCTTCTTTGAGCACGCATAGAGCCCATTGGAATAGATGTACACAAACACGAGCTTGTCAAAAGACCTCCAGAGTATTGGCTCAGATGCCTGAAGGAACTCATACAGTGTAGTCCCGTTACGCCTCCTTAATTCTATATACTTGTGTCTGGGTGTATAGAGTTTGGAATTTCCACAACTGTTCATGATGACAACTTTGTCATAATGGACAGTTGTGGAAGTTTGTCCTTCCATATTGTTAATATAACTATTCATATATATAAATAAATCGCTCATGACGGACACCATAAAAAGACATAAGAGGAAAGGGAGCGCTCAGCTCTTCATTGTTCTACCGATGTTTTCTATGTTCTCCTTTGCATTAACAATTGCCTCAAGCTTTGTAGAGAAGTACATCAGTATGTACTCATCGCCTACCTTTGTCAGCGCATACGTCCCGTCTGTGACACTTATACTCTTTACCTTTGTGTATGCAATTCCAATACCGAGGCTGTCGGAAATGCTCCTAATGTAGTCCACATCGTCTGCCTGAATGTCAAGTATCACATTAAGTGCGAAGTCTATGAGTTTCTTTGCTTTCTCTGGCGTAACTTTCAGCGTGTATGCATACATTGGCTGTGTGAGACCCTTAATAATGTTCTCTAACCTCGAAATCACAAACTTCATCCTCACCACCTCCATATTATAATTATCCGTATCACTAAAAATTTTACTATTCACTAAACATCAATTACAACCCCTCTGACATAGTCATACACTGGGATTGTGTCATGAAAGACCCTCAGGACTTCTCTCCTTACATCGCTCATAATCATGCTTATTATCCTCTCATTCTTTGACTTGAATGCAAGCCGTGAGCCGAAGGAGTAGTAGTCATATTCACGGTATGCGGAGTAAATCCTCGGAAGCTTTTTCTTCATGTTTATCTCTTCTCCCTTTATCACCTGCGAGAGGTAGTTGTACTTCACGAACACGATGTGTGTATCCCTTATTACGTCGTACTTCAGCATTATCGCGTCCATCCTCCTCTCAAGTGTTCTCTCAATCATCTTATGCTTCCACATGTAATTCATAATCGGTGTCCTGTGTTCAACATACCTCTGTCTTTCCGCTACTGAGAGTATTGGTACATTCACGGCAAAGCGTTTAAACACGGCAACTGCCTGTTGCACACCAATATACCCCTTGTGTAACCTGTACAGGAGTCGCATGAACTCCTTGTAGTCCACCTGTGACATATGGAACATCCCATACGCAACATCAAGGTGATTCCACAGGTCTTGAACTGGATACCTCTCTCTGATAAAGTACCTGTCCTCATCCGTCAAGGCCACTGGCATTAGGATCTCATCACACCCTAATATCGATCCCACTTCCTCTGCAACCATTTTCGTAAGCTCATAAGATGTGTCTGACCAGACCAAGTCAACATCACGGAAGTACTCACTGTACACACTGTGCCTGTGGTGATCATAGAACTTAAACATGTGAATCTCCCTTTCTGATGATTCAAGCCTTTCAATGATGTCAAAGTACACATCCTCCTGTCCGTAAGGTGGTGCAATGTCAACAATGAATATCCTTGTGAATTTTCTAATGAGCGGTGACCTAAGGACGTATATAATACCACGTGTATAACCCGTAACTGACGGATCACAGAGTATATTTGCAACCTTTTCCTTCAGTGCAACAAGTAGACCTGTGACCATTCCGTGAGGGTCGCCGTGTGCTATAACTATGTCATCGTTAGAACCCTCAGGCAACTTAAAGATATCATAACGCCTGTTCTTGTTTACCATTCCTCTTCCTCCTCCTCATAATATTCTTCTTCTTCATAATACTCTTCTTCCTCATATTCCTCTTCCTCACACTCTCCAAACCAAGGAATATCATAATATATTCTACATGCTGGTGCTTCCTTTAGTATCGTTCTGATCACATCACTCGCCTTCATGCCTAAGGCACTGAGGTGTCCACTCCTCTCCATGTCTTTGAGTTGTGCCCTTAGTACATTGTAAAATGCTGTATTTGAGAGTTCCATGTCTTTCCCGAACTTTATCTTGTCGTCCCTGTGTCCTCTTGAGAACATGTTGTTAACAACTATGTAAAGCGGGTTATCAAGGGACTTAACCTTCTCTACTGTCAGCATGTATAGGAAATCAACAATTTTCTTTATGTACGGACTTAGGTCAAAGTACCGCACTCCATTCTCCCTCATTTCCTCTATTTCATCACAATACCTTTTCACTATCAGCTGGTACGCGTCTGGAATCCTCCATTCAATTTTGTGATACTCAGGCAGTTCATGATACTCATAACTGGGAATGAATACCGCAGGGTATAGTCTCTTACTGACAGTATAGCACTTAGTATCAACATAATGCATTCTGAAATATGTGGGTCGTGACGAAACTGCATCATACCCGTAGAACGCTGTTAGACTTGCAATAATGCCAACATAATAATTTCTTGCATTGTATATTGAGGCATCAATGAAGGCAAGTGGTACTTCAACGTCTCTCCAGCGAGATACCGTAAACGTTGTGTGCGTTGAGACATCATGCCAACGATCTACCTGTGTATTAGCGGCGGCAACACTAAATATTTTTGAAAGTGCAACAAGTGACTCCTCTGAAAGCGGGTACTTAAATGGCATTGTCACAATTTCAGCACCACATGAGGGATCTCTGTACACAGTATAAACGTAGTCATCAAACTTATCCTCCCCTAACAATTTCTCTAGTTCTTTTGTTATTTCCAAAGTAATACCATTTGTCTCTACTTCAAAGGAAACGTACACATCAACAAGCCTAGTCTGTATTACCCTCATTTTATCACCCCGCGTCCTAGCAACTCTAACAGCGGTATGACTCCTCTCCAGCTACTATTATACTCAAAGGGCGGATATCCAACATAATCACTGATCCTCAAGCCTACACTGACCTCTGACGGCAATAGTATCATATCTGCACACTTCTTCATCATCCCGCTGAGAGTAAGACTGTACCCTGTTGATTTTTCACAATACTCCTTGTAGAACTCTCCAAAAGGACTTGTATCATACTTTTTCAGTGCAGATGCCATGTCACGTACTGCATCCGCCATGTTAATGATGTAGTACGGTGTAAAGTAGCCAAACTCAGATGGTTCACTGATCACGTCCTGAATACCGTACCTCTGCATTCTAAACATATAATTTCTGATCTCGCTCTTTACCTTTGGCTTCCAACTGTCTGCAACAAGCTGTAACATGGGAACAGAAAGGTAATAAACAAAGCGGACTCTTGAACTCGGATTTTCACTGACTAAGGGAATAACCGCACAGTCCTTGTACCTTCTCATATTGAGCACCATTATGTGTCCGTGTGACGCAATCAAAGAAAGAAGCGGGTTCAAGACAAAGGCGTCCTCCACGTACTTTACCACAACAACAGCATGAAAGATGTCATCTACCTTCTCTATGATAAGTTTTGCTGACCGTTGCCTCAGGTCAGGGTCATTAATTATGTCCTTTACATACTGCACAACGTCCTCAGCTTTCGTGAAGTCGTACACACTCGGTACAATATTCATAATCATTCACATCCCCTCCTCAAGTAGCTCTGAGAAGTACTCAATCTCATCTGGATCAATCTCATATTCCTCACACGGAGAGCAATAATTCTCAGAGCTAATTGTGTCAATCACTTTCTTTGGCGTAAGGCCTAGGACACTAAGGTGTCCGCTCCTTTCCATGTCCTTGAGCTGATCCATGAGGACTTTTTCAAGAGACTTCCCGTTCCACCTGTCAAAGTCGAACTCTACGTTCATGTTCTTAAATGTGTTTGCAAAATACTTATTCATCGCAATGTAACACATGTTGTCCCGTTCTGAGATCTTCTCTGTACTCAGTTTGTAAAGAAAATCAACTATCTTCTTGAAATCTTTCATTACCTCGCTCCATGTCAGTCCATTGAACTTGATCAGCTGGTATGCGTCTGGAATTCTCCACTCGATCTTGTGGTACTCAGGTAACCCATGATAGTCATAGTTTGGAATGAACACCGCTGGATAAAGCCCCTTACTCTTATAATAGCACTCTTTACTGATATAGTGGTTTCTAAAGTATGTCCGTCGTGTCTCCATATACTCATACCCGTAGAACGCTGTTAGGCTTGCAATAATACCAATGTAGTAGTTCATTGCATTGTATACAGGAATATCCCTCAAAGCTTTAGGAACAGGCTCAGCCCTCCTCGGTGAAACCGTAAAAGTCGTGTGTGTTGAGATGCTACCCCACTCTGAAAAGTCTGTATAATCATACGCAACACCGAGTATCTTTCTAATTACTTTAAGCGATTCGTCTGAAAGCGGGTACTTGAACGGCATTGTCACAATCTCAGCACCACATGACCCATCATAGTAAACTGAGTAAATGTACCGTGTTAAGTCCTCCCCAAGCTCATCCCTAAGTGAAGCTATGACATCACTCTCATTCTCACCTGTAGTCTCAAACTCAAATGAAACATAAATGTCAATTAACTTCAGCTGTATTACGGCCATACTATCACCTCAGCCCTGAAAGTGTAGGATATAAGGAGACATTCATCTTCTCGTGTAAATCTGTTCTCTTTAACGCTTCCCACTTAACTGCCTCTATCGGCGTATACATGACATAAAAATAACTTCTCACAAGAGTATCCAGTAGGCGTGATTCACCACCATAGATGCAAAAGTCAGTGAGTACCTTACGATAAACCTGTGCAAAATCCTTAAAGTACACAGCAAAGTAATATGGCCTCAACCAGTACATCTTTGTGTTCTTCACCAGCTTAGCATAGGGCTTATCAAACACAGCCTTTAACTCAGGCTTAACCTTTGGAAAACCACCACTGACAATCTCGTCTATTACCGAAACTACTACACGATTGTACTCATAGTACATCAAATTAATAACAGCATAAAGCCTCCTCTTCATGTTCTTTGAAGGAATAAGGATCTTTCCTCCCGCGTCTGTCAAAAACCACACAAATGGAATAGCCTCATAGACATCCCTCTTAGTCCTAAGCTCTATTGCAATCCTGTCACCTACTCTTACAACTTTAGGCTTAAACTGACTAGCATAATTGAGCACTTCAGAAATTAAGGCCTCTGCATTCTCTGGTGTTGCCTCCTCAAGATAGTCAATACAATTACCTAAAAGGCTCATAACATCACCTCACATGCTCAATAATAACATCCGCTCCAACCTTTAAACCATATCCTGTAGTAATGTATTTGAGCGCACCACCAACTTCAAGCTCTAACAACTCTCTATACAGTGTGTCCTTCATCTTTTTACCTAATCTAATCACGTTCACTGTCCTAGATAAGTGCATGAGCGAAAACACATTATTTATAGGAACAAACTCCTCACGGACTGTTTCAGACACGTAATTTGTTGTCAGGTAATACAAGAAATTTGTAACACGTACAACGCTCTCAATGTCGCCTAACTGCATAGCATCTGGAATCCTCCACTCGATCTTATGATACTTTGGCAAACAATGATAAGTATAACTAGGAACAAAGACTGCAGGATACAACTCTTTTCCACGCATGTAAGAGCTAAAGTCCTTGTAGTGTTGTCGGTATCTTGTAGACCGTGTAATGAGATCACCAAATATTGCATAAGCACATGCACACACTATCCCCATGTAATAATTTATCGTATTAAGGATTGCCATTCTCCTGTATGCCTCTGGTACGGCCTTAGCACGTTTAGGCGATACTGAGAACGTTACATGTGTTGAGCATGCCATTGCATGCTCAAATACACTACTAGTGTATTTCTTAGCAATTTCAAAGAGCTTTGAGAGTGCCTCCTGCTCCTCTACACCGAGAGGATAACGAAAGGGCGCTGTAACTATTTCTGCTCCACATGATGCGTCATTGTAAACAGTATAAACGTATTTGGAGAGATCATGCTCCTCTATTTCCCTCACAACATCAACTACCTTTCCATTTGTCTCAATCTCATAAGAAACAAAAAATAAAGGGTCTGAGTCTAGAAGCCTCTCCATGTCTCCCATCCCCTAAATCTCTCCTCCTCTAGCTCTTCAAACTCACTATAGCCGTATCTCCTGACCTTGTACTTCTCTCTGAGCTTAACATTGAACTCCTCTAATTCTGTAACGTCTTTAGAGACATCAAAAATTAAAGAACCACGTGTACTCTTTGCTAACTTACTAAGTGGGTAATCTAACTCTGGTTTCTTGTCCCAAAGAAGCTTTTTTGCTCTTTCTGTAAAAACAAAGAACTCCCTGTAGACCTTTTGCACATCATAGTCTAATTCAAGCTTCATTGCTGGATTCTCATACATAGCATTCGCATTCGAAAGCCCTACAAAGACATCAAGGTCAGGAAGATAGAGTATATCTAATGAACCATCATCTACCGTTATAAGCTTCTTGAACTTCTCCGAGAAGATTATCAGGTTTATAACTGACTGTGGAGCGTACTCCTCGATCTTTGCCTTCAGTGACCTAAGGAACTTACTAAAACTTCGTGCCCTTCCATGAATTGATGAAATAACGCTAGTAAATGCGTAGGTATCTGAAAACTGCTTTCCAATGCTAATAGGTATGCGTCCATTGTGAGCAACAACTAACTCTCCCATGCGTAACGGCTGTGCATTCCTGACATCTATCAGGCCACTAGTTGCGAGTCTATCGTGAAAGATCCCAAGCCTTATATCCTTTTTGAAGAATGCATCACGTATATCATCGTAATACTGATTAAGGAATTCTGAAGGCTCTAACACATCCTTGAGTAAATAATATGACCCGTCCGTATAATAAAAGTAGACTCCCGTACTATCATATCCCTGATTCTCCCCTAAAAGCAATCCTCTAACAAATACCCTAAATGCATACTCTTTTGCAAGGTCAGTGTGCTTATCAAGGATAACAAATCCCATCCTACACATGCTATGCACCTCCTCATAAAATATTCATAAACCAGCTTATAAAACTAGTGAAGAAAAAAATATAAAAATATATGAAAAAGCTCAATACTCAACAATATACCCCCGTAAAGGAGATCTACAAACAGGACATCTTAACACTCTTTCCTTTGTGTCAACAATAAGACTAGCGTCACTTTCCTTCTCAAGTTCCACGTACTTACCGTTTAACGTTTCTGAGATGTACTCGCCATGAATGGACAACATATAGTGCCCCTTTTCACAAGCAATGTCCACCGATTCCATTGCATCAACAAAATCAGCGTATGTCACTGTTAACCTGAAAACATGAGGAGTGCTGTAACCTCCTCGGACATCACAACCGTTGTGAGTCTGTAAAATCATGATAGCCCCGCTACTATAGACTAAGTCATCAACGGAATCAGGAGCACAAAGCACAAACTGAATAACCTGATCTAGTAAGTTGTACTCATGATTGTAAGTGTTAACAGTGAACCAGTCCTTAAAGTGCTCATCCGCGAAGTCCTCCATGATAGCGAGCCAATAGTCATTCCTATCTTTCGCGTATTCGTGAAACTCTCGGTCTAACTTCTCATCATACTCTAAGAACTTTGTTAGGAACTTGAATGTGTCGATTGACGTGTACCAATCGCCATCACTGTAAACACGTATGTGTACATCTGGCAAATTCTTAAAGCCCTGTTTTCTTCTCTCCTCCCACTTTCTTCCATAAAGATCGCCAGAATCTAGGATATGATAAGTACTTTCACACATCATAGAAGCTAGAATACGCGCTGTTTTCTCCTGAGGAAGCTCAGGCACTGGTATCTCTTTGTCTTTCTTTCTTCTGAGTTCCTCACTAATCATGTCACCAATTGCCCTAACTAACCAGTTCATACCCAACCACCATAACAGCATATAGAACGTATCATATATAAACCTTACTCCACAACCTCACAAGACAAAACACCAAAGAAACACGATAAAAACAACAGAAACAGAAGACAAAACAAGGAAAGAAAAAAGAAAAAAGAGAGCTAAAGGTTAAAGGAAAGCTCCCTTATAAACCTCCTCTCAGCTTGAGCCACAAACTCAAGAGGTCTCTTAAGAGGAATCGCTAATGCATCAGTACCGTTAGAGATCTCCTCTTTTCCGTAATATCCTTTAGAATCGTAAACACTAGCGTAAATCTCACCGAAATCGATAGGAAAACGGCACGAACAGATGAAGCCATAAGGCACGACGACATACGGATCAATGAGATAAGCGAAAACGGTATAATCGCCTAATCTCCATGCGTTTTTGCCATCATAGAAAAAGCCAATGTACTCTCCGCCCTCTTTCCAAACGTCCCATGTATGAAGCTCAGCATGAGTAAAGGACACCATAAAGAAGTTATCAATGTACTTTTCTAGAAAATCGTAAATCTTAGTAAAAAGCTCTAGGTTCATGTTGAAAAACTCTTTTACAACTCTGTAATCATCAAGAATAAGGAGAACAACAGCCTTATCCTGCGTCTCCTCAACGTCCCAAAGCTTACCGTTCGTGTATCCCAAAAGCTCGTTCACGATAATGTGTGTAATGGTCACTATCTCGTCCTCCTCTCTCTTTCTCTTAAAAGACGGAAATACCTCACGCGGGTACACAATCACACCCATATAATCACCCCTTTATAATACATATATATGAAGATAAGAAAACAAAAATAAATAAAATAAGGGATCACTGTTCAGGCTCACTAACAGATGCATCCCCTCTAACTACACACGTTTCACGATCACAACTAACTATCACTGGCATCTCACTTTTTACTATCTTAACTTCTGGTGCTTTTGCTAAAAGGACTTTCTTATGTCCCATCTCAAAAAATGTCCAGTACCATGCTTTGCCAAAATGAACATAAATATCAGTGTCTGGATTGATAC
>Ga0190310_1000295_pt1 | contig 17244 bp, 16 predicted proteins | sample 48700778_MG_FD_165059 | JGI IMG/M metagenome (GOLD analysis project Ga0190310, IMG submission 165059) | Hydrothermal vent sediment bacterial communities from Southern Trench, Guaymas Basin, Mexico - 4870-07-7-8_MG | ecosystem: Environmental > Aquatic > Marine > Hydrothermal vents > Sediment ... | reverse complement strand
CAAGGTAATTACAATCGATGAAATTCTAAAATATTATGAAATGAAAAGAAAATTAAAAGATTTTGAGAAATATCTAGGAATAATGTGAAGCCAAGGAATATTCGAATATATCCTGATTAAGTATCTTTTGTAGAGGCTATTGGGCAATAGTATGGCCTGTTGTCTAATTCTAGTTTAGTCCTAAAACAAGGAGATTATGAAAAAGGAATAAAGTTTGACTCTAAGTCTTTTGATTTTTCGATCTCTGAGAAGAGTTCCATGAATCGAGCTTATTCATAAGAATAATTAATTTCTGGAGCCAAGTTTCCAGTTTTAACTTCATACTTTATCTCATCGCAATTGCTACCGAAAAGTCACATTCGCTAAGGCTAAGTCCAGGCATGATATTATTTGATCAGACAGATGATATCACTCAGGAAGTTTTTAGCTAAGATGTGAATTTAACTAAGTAGGCTTAAATAATTTAAGGAAAAGTTAATTGTAGGGCTGGATGAAGGCTAAAACTAAAGCTAGGATGAAGGAGATCCTTATTTCCTTTGTGAAAAGTGCGGTAGAAGTACCTTATAGCATAGGGGAACTTAAAAGGACTTATATATTTCATTTGCTCCTCTTTCCTAGCGAGAGTATAAAGGCATTTAAGAAGTAAAGGAGAGTGATAACTAAAATGGAGCAGCAGTTTACACCACAATTGGTAGAGATAATTGTAAGAGATCTCTATGATAATGTATATCATGACTATGAATTTGTCACAAATAATTTTCCTAAAAAAGATAGATGTGATATAATATGAGAGAATTGCTAAAACGATTTATTACCTCTGGAAAACATCTTATCATTCTTGATAATTTTATGCTAGATAATGATGCAGAATACCGAAGGATGGAAAATGAATTAAATCGAATGGGTGAAGACTACTTAGATTTCTGTCGCGAATTATATTTCGGTGGCTCTAAATCAAGAGGAAGACCGCCTTTTGGCTCTCGTCAGATGATCTTGTCTGACATTTTTCAGTATATCATAACTAGTCGCGCTTATTATCTTGCTGCAAGAAGTAATGAATACAAAAAGAAATTTATAAAAATTGTAATGTACCTCGTCAATCAATGGTTAATAATGGATTGCTTTGGGCCTAAGGAGGCTTATAAACTTCGGAGAAAGCTTATGCTTGTTCTAAAAAATGAATTGGGAGATGGATATTTCTTTGAAGCAGGAGATCCCTATCACAGGGATGTATTTGAAGAAACCTTGCGGTATTCTGATGATTTAATTCCTAAGCCACCAAATCCACGACCACCTCGCTCACGTGTCTTAAATTGCTATGATTCATTATTTCCCAAGATTAGAGGAGGACCTATAGAAATATTAGTATATTTATACTTACTTCAAAGAAGACTCGGGTTTGTTGTATCTCTTTTAACGCAACAAAGACTTATAAGTGGAGATCGCGTAATAACTCCGCCCGATATACTTCTATTAAGAAGCAAGGGAGAAGTTATTGGATTAGAAATTGGTCGTGGAAAAGAAAAGCAAAGTGCCGACTTTAGTTTAGTTACAGGTATACCTACATTCAGTATCGATCTTGTTGAACGGCAACCATTTAGATGCGATGGATGCGGTAGATGGATAATTTATTGTAAAAGAGTGATAGAACTATATTCAGAAGAAGGAGTACCAAAGGATCATAATTATGTAATTTATTGTATTGAATGTCCTTACTTTAACGATGGGAAATGTCCCGACATAATGTGCCGTATCAGGACAACGAATAGATACAATATAACACGTTCAGCTCACTATCATTTTAGATGTCTGAGTCATAACTTGAGGCAAAGGATTATTTCCCAAAATCCAAGATCACTAGTCGCCTACTACCCACTTGTAGAAGGCTTGGAAAAACTCCCAGAGGAGTAGACATTAGTCTACATAAATAAATCTTTACTGGTGATCATTATTCCCTTACTAGTTGATTAATTGTGTTTTCAATTATATCTCTCAAATCTTTTCCAATTTCCTCGAATATTTCAAGGAGATCCTTATAGGTATTTTCACCACCAAGAAAATTCCAGAAATTCTTTCCAACTAATAAATCGCTATTAGGCTTAAAAAACCTGATAACCGTCCATCTTGAGTATTCTCCGCTAAAATAAGGGTTAAATGGTATAGCAAGAAATACGTGAACTTTATTAAGATCTTTCTCCTTATGTCTCATAGCTAAAACTTCCAGAAAATTCCTTTTAGCAGCTCTAACTTCCTTTTTATTTGGCTTAACAGTTTTCAATTCGAAATAATATTCCATTCCATCCTCAGTCTCTACAAATAAGTTCACTATGTGGGATATATCTTTATGAACATCGTTTTTATCATAGGCTTTCAAAATTTCTTTCTTTGTTCTTTCAATGTCCGGTAATCTAACTCCTTTATCAAGTTCTTTCAAAATATTATCTATCGTAATAAGCTCTTTCAATGTTATCTTACCTCTAAGCCTATACCTTCTTTCGACTCTTGGAAAATTTTCTCTTGCTATAATTTCTGCAAAATCTTCCCATTTTCCTCCGAACCAAGTAAATATTGATTGTAGAAGAGAAGCAGTAAATACAACTCTCTTTGAAAAAAGCTTAAAGTAAAAAGGCTTGTTCATATCTTCCCTTTCGCCGAATTTCTTTATTTTTTCTCTTAGCTCTTCCATCACTATTTTTCTAATCTCTTCCTTCACAGTTTGGCTTAGAGGCATTTTCTCATCCATCCCAAAAATCTTCTAATGTACGTTTAAGGTACTTCTTGTTGAATTGCTCATACATGACAGGAAACGTCTTTTTAGCAAGTTTTACTAACCCTGGGATAAGTTTAGATCTACAAAATTGAACTGGATTTGGCACATCTTTAGGCAATGGTACCTTTGTTACTGCGCACATTGCAGCAGCTTGTAAAAATGTGTAAAGCTCTGAACGAGTACCGTCTATTTTTGCAAGCACTTCGGTCATTTCTTTCATCAAATGAAGCGCATATTCTTTAAGCTCTTCTTCACTAATCTCCTCTTCTCCTCTCTTCCTTGCAACTATAATCAACGTTTTGTTAAGAGTTGAGTCATTTTCCCTACTAACAAGTCTTGTTAAAAGCTCGGAAGTAATAGGCCAAATCCTTGTTACATAGAATCCTCCCGTATATAACGCACTTATAAGAGCCTTCCACGCATTTAAAGACCTATGGGTGAACCAAATTAATAGGAGACCGTCTTTCTTAAGAACTTTAAAACATTCCTTAAAGAACATAGCCATTTGACTGGTATACCATTCTTCATTAAAAGATTTTGTATACTTTTTGCCTTTTCGTGCTATGATTTCCCCTTCACGAGGAACTGTTGGAGAACTTGGTTTCCAATTATTTATCTTGGTCTCTTTAAAAAGAAACCCGGCTTCTATGAGCGGTTTAAGCGTTACTCTGAGTACCTGCCAGAAATACTCGCTTATATCACTGTAAATATGCTGATCAAAGTAAGGAGGATCTACGTTTATTACATCAACTACATCAGGTAATATAAGTGAAAGAAATCTGCAATCTCCGTGAATTATCCTTACCTTCTTGTTAGTATTTGACAATCTCTTGCATAATTCAGTTAAAATAGGACATATTCCTCCTTCAGTCCTCTTCTTTTGCATAAAATCTGGTTCATAAATCCAATTAAGATTACGATAAGGTATTATAGCTTCGCAGTATTCTTCTCCATAGGTTATTCTTCTACCTTGAGCATAACGGCCTATAGTATCTCTAATAGTTCCTTTTTTCCAAGTTGTAGCTATCGAATTATAGTCTATTACTCTGCTAATTCCTAATGCTAAATAAAGAGAAATGGCTGCTCCCAATTCACCTTTTTTAGATGATAGGTACTTGCATCTCTCGTAGACATATTTAGTAAGCATCGCGATGACAAGTAATTGACGTGGATTGAATAGTTCATACCAGTATTTTATACCATATTCTCTGAGTGGAGAAAAAACCTCATTGCTTGGATCTATTTCGTTCATTGGCATATATTTTTTAAGCTCTTCGAAGGAGTTCATTAGCGTCTTACATGCTTCCAAAAAACATGAAATGTCTCTTTTATCGCAGATCTGATAACCCTTTTTGGTTTGTTTTATAAGCAAAACATGTGTTGATAGTATTTTATCTTCATTGAATATTCCTTTTTTTAGTTCTCTAAGTATAGCTGTGTGATTACTCGTCCAAAGCCTATAAGCCTCTTTTTTAATTATAGTTACACCACAATATGGGCATACAATTCTTCCTCTTTTCTTTCCCTCATAGGGCAACTTCCTTGGAACCTTTGATATGAATGACTTGAATGTTTTCCTTGAACTATTAAACTTTAACCTCAAGTAATCTGTTCTGGATATTTGTGCACTATGTAATAATGGAATATGTCCTTCACAATTAGGACATTTAATACCTCTTGCTATAATATAGCCTTCGGAGTCAATAGGATAAAATTTGCCCAGTGTTTCTCTCACAAATGAGATTAGTCTTCTACTTTCATCTCTAACTTGTTCTGCAAGACTCATACCGTATAAAGACGGGTATTCAATTGTAGCTTTCAAAATGAGATACGCGACGGGATTATACTCAACCGCTATTGACTTAAAACCCAATCTTAAGCTTTCAAGAGGTATAGTGCCTCCTCCAGCCATAGGATCGCAAACTATAATTTCACCTGCCTCTTTACCAAAAAACTTAAGTAATATTTCATTTATCAATTTCTGATCCGGGTTTGTGTAAAAAAGAAGGGGAGGATATCCTTCTGAAATAAACACAGTAGATTTTCTATTCCAACCTATAGCTTTCATAAAGGTTTCATTACTAATTGTAGTCGGTAGTACTGCAGCTAACGTTATAGCTCTTGCCACAGAGCATGGTCTCCTTGCAAACCAAGGATGAAGATTTCTTATTTTCGGATCATAAAACTTTCTTTTAATATTTTTTTCAGGAATCTTTAATTCTCTACAATGTTTGATATAAGCAGGTATTGCTTTATAAGCCATTTCTATAGCGGCATCTCGACTTAACTCTCGAATTGGAAGCCATTCCTCTATCAAAGATTTTTCCATAATCATTTTCCTCCTTTTCCATCTCTCTCATTACAAAGAAGATGCTCAGTGAATCCTAAGAGCGAGCGTATGCCAGGATATTCACCTCTTCTAACAATCCTTACTATCTGTTTAGGATTATCATGATCTCTTTGCATCCAATAGGGTGGCAAAGTTATTATACAGTCACTAACATTACTTGATAGTTCATCTATTATTTCCCTTATATCACCAATTATTACTTTGGATATCCACGCATTATCTTCCATCTCAAATCTCTTTAGCTCTACATAGTTTTTCTTCATTTTCCCGATAGTCTTTAACTTGCCTCTATCCTCATGCATTCTTAAAGCCTCCATAATTTTCATCCTACAACCCTCTACTATTAAGGTCAGAAGGAATTATAAACTCCTCCATAAATAGATCCCCTAGAGAGGAGTGTGAAAGTATTAGAGAAAGTATGAAGAGAATAGAAGCATAGTGTATATTTAATGATAGCTTTAGTTTAGGAGATGACTATGTTGTCTTAATGAGCTCCTAGATTTATAGTAGAGGCTCCTATCTGAGCTCACCTTCATAGAGAATAAGAAAAAGTCAGAATTTACCTCATGGGAACACCAGCAAACTTCAAGAGACCAATACCAGAGAAGGATGCCAAGAGGATCATTAAAAAACTAAAGTAATGATCACCCAGTAATCATAGCGTAATCCTTGAAGACTATTAAATAGAATTAGCTATTTCGATAGGGATAAACCCTCACGAAAACTGTCAAGCGACTAGACAGTGAAGCTAGGTACTACGATCTTAGGGAACTTAGACTAGTGTAGTGCTAATGTGTGAAAATAGTTAGTATTCAAACGCTTAGAAGAACGCCTTATAATGTATTTTTAATGTATCTATATTCGCATGTATCATATATAGGAACACTATAATGGTATTCGCCTGGCAAGTATACATAAAATGGAATAAGTATATTTAAATATTAATTTAAATCTTTCATATCATGATCACTAAAACGATAAATCCAAGTGAACTTATTGACTTGTCCACAGTTTTGGTAGGTTATATGGGGAGGCTGTTAAAGGAGAGAAGACTACGAGATGATATAAAGAGACAACTGAAAGCATGCCTTGATGAATTTGAAGAGAGTGCTAGTGAACTTGAAAAACAGGTCAGTAGGCTAAAAGAGCTCCTCACAGTCGATAGGACATATAGGAGGAGGGGAAGGAAGTACTACTTAGAGCCCATAAGAAAATGCTTTGAGCGTCTTGCCGAGGCTTTCAAGTGCGCACTAGAAGTCTTAGCAGGTAATGTGGATGAACTCGAAATACTTGCCCACATGAAACCCGAAAAATATCGCATCGTACTCTTAATGGCTCGCATTTATAAGGAAGAGAATGTACTAGACATAGGTAAGTTGTATAGAGCTAGACCCGCAGATTTTAAAGAGGGCTTTTCACAATTTCTCAAGAAAGATTTCATGCCTGAATTTAGAAGTATTTTTAAAGATAAAATGATAAAATGGGACAGATATCGTAGAAGGATATTTGAGGGGATTATCAATATAGCAAGAGATACCATGGGACGAATAGTACGCGTAGACAAAGAGACTGGAGACAAAATAGTGAGATTAATAGCCAAATGTATATCGGAAGAACTTTAGAAAAACAGACTCTCCATGAGTAAATTTATACCCTATACCATTTTAATCTATGAGAACGAAAGACTAGAGACTGATAACTTCAAGCTTTGTACTACGAGGAAGATTTATCTCTAATGGTACTCTAAGTATCATGGCTCTTACTTTTAAACAGCCCCTAAAGTTCTCAACTGCTTCTATAAGTTCTCCTAATCTTCTAGTTGGAGGAGCCTTTCCCGCTTTCACCTCGTAGCAGATAACCTCATGTATCTTTCCACTCACAAACTTAACACCATCTTCTTCATAAATTTGATTAATCCTAATCCTTAAAATGACATAATCTAATACTATCCAAAGAGGTACGAAGAATTTAAGAAGTTCGATTATAGAGCTAAGCTCCAATTTCGCTATTAGGGCGGTCCTTATGTAATTGGACATTGACAGCGCCTTTTCTATAACTCGTAATTCCCATAGTAAAAATCTCTGATCCTCTACTTTACTAGTCCACTTCCACCTTTTTGTAGCAAGATCTTTAAGAGCACTTATTAGCTCCTTACGTACACTCTTTGGAAAGTGTGCGATTAAAGGAAAAGGAGGTCTTTTTCCAGCTTTAGCCTCTAGTCTTATCTCAACTCCTTCAGGTAATAGTACTATACTTTTTATCCGTTCATCTAGGATATGAGGAATGAAAGGAGAGTCAGATTTGAACTCTCCATAGAATAAATTCCTTATCAAGCGTTCAGGAGACCCCTCTACCTGCTTCCTAATGGCATTAGCATACTCCTTAGAGAGAAGTGGATACTCGTTTAAAAGGTAGTGTGCAGCGAAGACCTCGCCCATGAGACCAGTAATCATCGCCTTATAAGATCCCCAAGTACGCTTAGGCAACTCTATACAGGGAACACTCTTGTTCAGGAGTTATCACCTAATTTTTATGGGCTTAAGTATTGATAAGTGTATACAAGAGAGCTACACATTTTGCATCTTAATTGTACTTATGTAATTCTACCTCCTTCACAATACAGGAGTTAGGTGGTAGATAAATCTTGGCTACACCTATCACAGAGCTGTGACCATAAGAGTGCCTAACTATAACTATGTACTCCTTACCGCCATTAAGTTGAACACTAAAATTAGAAGCTTCTAGAACATTTTTAGCGAGAGCTGGAAAATAAAGGAGCATCCTTCAGTATTCCCGCTGGAATTGGCTAAGAGATATATAAAGATGTACAGCTTCGTCGGAGATACCGTGCTAGATCTATTCTTAAGATCGAATACAACTCTAGCAGCAATGCTTATGGGAAGAAACTCAATAGAGTATGAAATAAATCCGAAATACTTAGAAATAAAACGCGCAGAATAGGTTATAAAGGATCTCTTTCTAAAAATGAAATAATTGTAAAAGTCATAATTAAGTAATCGTAGCTTAAACTTTAAATCTGATAAGAGGTTGGGGTTAATGCGGGACTTGCTAAGGCGCTTCCGTCTACGGTTGCTCCGACGTAAGCGCGAGTGTAAGGCACTTGAGAGTTACTACGAGCTTTACGGTAGCATGCTGAGAGAGGTTAGAGAGGAGACTTGTAGAAAATTTCCAGAGGAGACTGGAATGCTCGTAGAGTTTATCGATAACTGGATCGAGCTAATACCACGAGACAAGCAACTTCTGTACATGGTAATTAACTCGCTCTCTGGTATACTCCTCTTCTACCTCTGGCGGCTCTCGAACTGGGTGACATACGAAATCCTAAGCGGTAGGTACTTCGAGGCTATAAGAAACTTGAGATTTCTCTTCGAAGGGAGCGTCTATGCCGTAGTGATCGAGGACGCCATTGAGAGGAGAATTTACGAGAAGTGGAAAGCCCTGAGCGGGATAGACTTAAAGACTGAGATATTCATGCTGTGGGACGAGTGTAGACGGAAGCGAGTTAAGGGGAAGAAGGGCGTAGACGTGGATAAGGTTAGGAAGATAGTTGCCTCTTTCATAAACCAGCACGCGGATCTTTCAGATCCCAAGAGAAGAGAGTATATAGAGGTCTACACACAGATACTCTCCGATGAAAGGCTCTACCTCCCAGTTAGCAGGATGATAGATGAGGCTTTAGAGCTTCTCGGTCTCGACCAGAATTTCGGAGAGAGGTTAGGGAATGTCTGGCGTGAACTATCGAGCTACCTACACTTCTCCCACGCCTTCTTAAAGGCCATACTAAAGGCTCCTGAGTTGCTCTCGCTGGAAGCCATGAACAAGGAACTGTTCAAGAAGTCCCTGAACCTATACTTCGAGACTCTCGACCTGTACTACGCAGTTCTAGCCTGGAGGTTTCCCAAGCTAAGGGAGAATATAAAGAGAGTAGTTGAGTGGTGGAAAGAAGCCTTCAACAAAACCTTTAACCTAACAGAGACCTTTTTGAAGAACAATGCATAAAGGAAGCGGAGTAGGAGGATAGTATTTCGAGCTTTCTACACGACACTAAAGGACTACTCACGACCTAACTCATCTCTTTACGAAACCACTCCATTAGCCTCAGACAAATCCTCCACCAAGGAGCTAAGGTTGAACTTTCCTACCCTTGTGAACTCTATCCCGTGAATTGCTAAGATCCCTCAACTACGCCGTCTCTTTCAGGTGGCTGTATATGTCTATTATGTAGCCGTCCTAGCCGAACCACTGCATTATTAGTGACCCCGTAGTAACAGAGAGTACCTATAGTAATGGACCGAGGTGGCCTCTTAGGAGAGCAACTCCAGATTCTCTATTTCGCGTTAAAGTTGTCGTGCTTATAAAGGAGCGTAGTACTAATCAATATTTTTTGCATTAGTCTTGAGTGCTAATCTTCCCCTGCATCATTCTTATGTTATCATTTGAGTCGCATTAGTTCGTAAATTAATTATGTAGTAGACTCATATTGTTATCATAGTTTTAATCCTCTAAAGAGATTTCAAGAGGAACTCTATAATATTCTATATGTCCAAAACCCATAGCTCTCCTAGCTCCTAAATTCATGAGCTCTGCAACTGAGATTCTTAAGTTCTCCTCTAACTGCTTAATTCTCTATTCGCCCCCACTAATTTTTCATCATAACTTCCGCTCTCACTGGCCGGTATTTTTGCATCTATACCATGAAATGTCAAACACCACATGAGCTTAGATGATAAGTACTAACCTTTTGTAAAAAGCTAGAAAAAGATGAAATGGGGTTGATTGTCTTAAGCCACCAAAGTAGCCTGTTAGATGTCAAAGACCATAATTCCAAAAAGAAGACTGAATTAAGTCCCTTTTGTCGTGACGAACTCGCTCAGTTTGGAACTGAGGCAACTATGTTAGCAGGATCCTTTAAATATATCCTCATGAGAAGTCTATGTGTGTATCATGTTGAGCTTGGAAGATGGATTACGCTATGTTGAAAGAAGGCTTAATGAACTTTACTGTAAGTTTCCTCCAAGTAAGTGGATATGGGCTGTAGGCTACTCGGGTGGTAAAGATTCTACAGCACTATCGCTACTGTTGACCGAATTTTCTAAGAGGAAGGGCTTCACCCCTATCATTATCCATGAAGACACTACAGTAGAAATACCGGCTGTGAATGCCGTTACTAAAAAGGTACTGGAACATTTCGCAAAAGAGGAAATCCAAGTTGAAGTGCTGAAACCCTCTAAAGGTTTCTTTAATATCATGCTTGAGAGGGGATATAGCTTTCCAGCTTGGAACAGAAGATGGTGCTGTAGGACTCTTAAATATGGGTTGGTGAAGTGGTGGGTCAGGAAGATGGGTAGAAGAGTGCTAAACTTGCTAGGGATCAGGGGAGACGAGTATAGAAGGAGACGTGGATTCGTCAGAAAAAGCAACGGTATACTCTCCGCCTTCCCATTAGTTGACGTGACGGAGAGATGGGTCTGGAGTTTCCTTGAAGAAGCTTGCTCATGGTTTAAGGAACTGAAGAAGCTGTATCCTCATAAATCTGGCAGCCTCGGATGTTGGGTTTGCACAGTCGTATCCGAGGATCCCACCCTCAAGGTCTTGGACAGCCAGTTGTACGAAATGAAGGTCAGGCTCGTTCAGGCAAGGTGTCTAAACACTAAAATCTTCACGAGGCTCCTAAACTACTACTCTAAGCTCAGACCTGATGCATTTAGAGGCTATGAGCCCCAAACTTTAGAGGCTATTAGAGAACCTTCATGCAAAGGGAAGTATTGCGGGTCGTGTAAGGTTAAGGTTTGGAGATTTAAGAGACTTTGTGGAAATTAGACTTGATAATGAAGTCATAGAGGTTTAAATAGTTTTGCTTTCATAAATTTTTAGCTTTTAAGACTTGGAAAGTACAATTTCAATGAAGCTAACATTTCTCATCTTACCATCAGGACCAATTAGCTTGGAAGAACCAATCTTTATAAGTTTCGTCTTTATGACAGTATGTCTAAACATTTGGGCTAGACCAACGGCTTTACTAATCCATTTACCTCTAGCCTTAATAGTCACTGAATCTTTGTTTTTATTTAAAAATATAAATATACATGCCTTAAAGTAATCAATTAAAGGTTTTTTCCCGATTAAAATTTCACTTTCAGCAGGGATATCAGCTGGCTTAATCGTTTTATTTCGAATTCTTTTCAATGGCTTTGGAGGTGGTGGTAGATTAAATTCATCACCAGCATGTTTAGGATATTTATACGGTGTAACTTCTATATCTTTTATTCTTGTCTTGGAATAACTTGGATCTTCCTCATCTGAGAAGTGATCTCCCTCTTTTTGCATGAGTCTTGCCTCTATAAATGGAAGCTTGGTGTTAAAGGATGCTAACATTCCTTCAAAAATCTCCCGTTCAATTCTTCTTTTTCTTAGTTGACTTACGAATTGAATAAGTGAATCTATTAAGTCCTCATCTTTGGTAAGTATGCCGGCATCAAAAACATACTGAAACGCCTGGTTCGTAAGGTTTAAAGATGATATAAGTGCAATTTTATGATCAACAATAAATATTTTGGCGTGAAGAAGAGGCACATCCCACACAGTCGCACCTTTATGTAACAATGCTCGAATAGCCCAAGGATCACTAACACCTCTTTCCGCCCAATCATTTTCATCTAATTTCACAAATGCTTCGATGTGAACATCTGAACCTATGTGGTTAAGCAAGATTTCCATAGCATCAATAGTATAGGTAGGCGTTGTAAAAATGATATTTTCCTTAGCGTAACGTGCTAATTCTAAAATTAATGGAGGTAGGTTCCTAATACTAGTTACGAAAACGCTATTCGTCCGTGTATTAATAGTCCTAAAATCACTATAATATGGCTCCTCATACACGACATTACTCCAAAATAAGTTAAAGAAGCAATGTGCACTATTCACTATGGAGGGGTCATTTGTGATTACTGAGGCTTCGTGAGACCGTTTAAGCCCACTCATAGTTATGTTTGCTGAACCCACACAAACCTCATGATCTGTTAATACAGCCTTACAGTGAACTCTTCCTCTAAGCTTTGCTCGGATTTCTTTACCTAAAACATGTTCTGCTTTTTTAATTTCAATATAGCTAGACCTAGTACCCACTATCACATTAATACAAACTTTATTAGAAACTTCACTAAGTATGCTCACTAACGCTTCTTTAGTAATATAAGGAGAAATAATCATGATCTTAGATGACGCTCTTGCACACATTTTCTCTAGCTCACTAAGTATATATGGTGTCGTTAGAAGTCTTATGTAGGGCTCCCTGGGTGGAAATCGGAACGTAATGTATGTTTTGCGATTAGGATATACTATTATTTCCCTACTGAGGGTTAAAGACGTAAACGTATGCCTATTTGTCAGTTTGATCCCCTTCAGTAGGAGTATATATTGCTCTTAAAGTATATTTTCCAACTTCTAAGTGTATGGTGAATGGTGTGGCCCTCTTAGCTACTACCTCTCCACTTTCCGTATTTTTAATTTCTACAATAGCTTTAATTTCACGCGTCCCTTCATATGCTTTACACTCAAGTACGCCTCCTGGGAATCTAAACTCCTTCTTCACAGTTATCCCTTCTTCTATTTCTACATCTTTTTCCAATATGTATTGCATGTACACCGCCTGAAGGACATATTTCCCAGGCTTGAGCCTCAGAGATTTAGAGGTTTTGTCACACTTAAGAAGTTTTCGGCCAAGATAAACATAGATAGTAGCTTCGATTTCGTTCCCTTTAAAAAAGGCTCGAGTTTCAAGTATTCCAAAGCGCTTAAGCGATCTTATTTTTGCTTTTAACCATTCAAGCAGAACTAATAGGTAGTTAAACAACAGTAGCTATACCCCTTTAAACTCTCTTGCTTTATGACTTAGCTGTAATTTAAAATCATATGCCTCCCAGTTCCCTTAATTCCTGTTCAGGTAATAAGTGCGCCTTTAACCAACGCTCGGTTTCGGCTATCGCATATAGTTCCGTAAGCATGCGGTGAGGACTTGTCTCTGGAACAGGCCACCGATCTGCAACAACTGTTCTGAGAATGGCCTCAAGCCTACGCCTACTATAGCTTCCCTCTGATAGGTCTGGCTGGAAGTCTGGAGTATACCAGGTTACTTCTGGATTAACTATCGCAGGGAATGGAATGTCAATACGTGATAATCCACTAGCTGGAGACCATATAAGGGGGATTTCCTGGTGTAATTCCCTCCGTAGCCAGACAAAGCACGCAAGTGTATGACGTGATACTAAATCCGTAGCACCTCTAACAGTTGTTGAAAATAAGTATATAGGAATTACTATGCTTGGGCCTAGTGATAATGCTGCAGCTAAACCTTGAACTGGTATCACTTGGACGTTTTTGACGATCCCAATCAAATGCCGAAGTAAACGATATGCTTGTTGAATATTGCCAATTTGTTCACCGGTTGTATCCATAACTGTTGCCAGTTGTTGACTTGTTAAACCCGCATATTTGAGTGGTAGGAATACGGGACCATCAAGAACTATGAATTCATCCTCATCTAGAATATTGCTAATAGCGATTTCCCAAGTTACTCCAAGCTCCATAATTCTTAAAAGCACTTTAGATCTATCTCTGGCAGCTTTTCTCACAGCCCCTACAGCTGAGAGCTTAGCAGGATCTAAATTAGTCTCTTCACTAGAGAGTTTAACTGAAATGTCAGTCCAAAAAGTTAATTGTCTCGGCCGTTGGAATCTCCTAACAAGTTCATATATGTTTCCAGTATAGTCAAACTTATGAAGCGGATTACTGATTACGGAGGGAGTTGGTAGAGAGGCGTTAACATTCCGAAGTCCTTCCAAAGGAAGGTAAAGGACTATAGCCTCCCTTCTTAGGAACGGGCGAAGTCTACCGTTAACCCGCTCTGTGGCCCCAGCTATAAGATGTGCAATGTAAATAGGAACCATTAGATTCTCCACCCGTACTAGGCAAATTGGGACGGTGCGTTGCACACCATCGATGAAGAAGCGAAGATTAACTTCAGGTGTAGCAGTTTCAGAAACCCTTATAGTAGCTAATTGCTTGGCGTCACTTGAGTTAACTCCTACGGTAAAGTCTGGGGCAACTTCTTCAGAAGGTACGTTCGTTGGAAGGGGGATAGCCCCTAAACTTCTTAAGTATTCCCCTACGCTTAAGCTCAACTCGCTCCACCTTGAGCAGTTAGAGTGATCTCATGAAGCGGGGGCGGGAACCATATGATAAAGGGTGCTGGGTGAACTGGATGATATAATATCATCTCCCCCTTTTCTAAGTAAGCGGCTATATCTCGAAGATCACCTAAATGTGCATATATTTCCTTCTTACTCAGCTCACTCGGATCTGAGCGGCCAACTATTCTAGTTGCAGAGTTACCAAGCACTTCATTATCGATGTCAGAGGCGAATTGTTGCGCTCCTATGAGGCTTAATCTTAAATCCCTACCTCTAGCCACAACATCAATTATTTGCTCTTTTATCGGCGACCATCTTTTTGGTGCATACTTATTTAACTCATCTACAACTATGACAACTCTGTCAAGATGTCTTCTGGATCGCGGCAGTTCTAAACCCTCTGATACCTCTCTAAGAATAGCATTAACGAGCAATCTTTTCTCTGTATCATGTAGACGGTTAAGTTGAATTACATTTAAACCCCTTTCTAATTCAGTAAATGTTACTCGATGGCCTCGAGGGCGCGTTCTCTCAATGATGTGTCGGGCCTTACTAAGAAAGCCTGTAAGTCGTCTCCAGACAGCGTTAATCGTTCGTTCATTCCAAGCGCCAATTTGTGGAGCTGAGTGTGCCTGTCGTCTATGACGTCCAGTAACCATCTGGCTTAAGGCCCGTAGGTCATTTAACATCTGATCAAATGAAACATTAGGATATGCATCAAGATACGTATTTATCAGGTTTATTTGTTGTTCTCCAGGCTCTTCATCAGCTCGATATAGTGCAGCTATTAGTTCGCCCCTCCTAATGTCCGCCAATCCGTATCTAATATAAACAGGATTCCTCATCAGATTGGCATCGGGATCTCCTTGGTAAGTAAAATATTTTACATTTGGGCACATACTGATAGGGTCTACATTATTCTCCCTAGCAACGTTCCACAATGCATTTACTCTGGTTGCAATTCGTGGATCTCCGACTCTCTGAGAGGCCCAGCTTCTTATTAATTGCTCAGCTTCCTCCCAATTCCTAGGAAGTGAATGTAATCGAAGGAAGTCTCGACGTTTAACGTTAAATAAAACTATGGCGACTCTTTCTTCATTTTCTTGAGCCCATGCTAGTATCGAGTAAGCTAGAAAAAGCGCATAACTAGTCTTAGTAGCTAAACCAGTTACACCAGATATGTTTCCATGAGCTCCTTCAGGACCCAAGAGGAAATCAGCATGTAAGTAAACTGGATGCCAGGAACGCGAATCCCCTTCATTAAGACCTATTCTGAGGAAACCTCCCAGTATCCTGCGTCGCTCTGGAATTCGCCCTGAGAGTAGGCGTAAATCTTCATCATTCACATATCTTACACCCCATCTACCTTCCGGTGGAGCGGATAGATGTGGTACTCTCAATAGAACTCTTAACTTAGCACATCTAATGATTGTAGGTCTCGTTGTAGGTTGAATTTGCGGATCGCCATAACCGCTACCATAAAACTCCATAGATACATTACGCGCCGTGGAGAAGTACTTCATGTCTGAAACTACAGTTAGGATACGTTCATCCTCTCCGTCTACAGTTAGAAGGGAACCCACTTGAACATTCAGGTTCGGTGAATCCCGCAACCAGCACCAGAACTCGTTAGGACCCGCAGGAAGGTCCTGTGAGAATACTACTCTTCCAATATAAGGCTGAGCGCTCTGACCGCTTTCACATACCTCGGATAACGATTCTCTTTCATATGCCATTAAGTGACACCATTTTTATTATGGTAAAAGATCTTATATATTTATATATTTAAAAGCCTTTTTCACTTGAAGCTATAATATCGGTTAGGACACCAAACTATTTAAGCATCCGTGAGAGGTTGTCATCAGAGATCGCATCCTTCAGCCATCTTTGACTCAACGAAGATGCTCTCCTCGATTTCTGTGTGGACTGGATTAGAGACTACCGGAAACCCCTAAACCGCTATACAAGCCAGTCGCTCCTATTTTTCTACTGCAACCTAAGGTAATGCAAACAACTGGAAGGGCGTACACAAAAGTGCACATTAGGGCTTTTAAGCACTAGTGATCATTGTCCTACTGGTAATAGGGTTAGTATTAACACTACAGTTTACACTATCTTACATCTCTGAAGTATGCTGGATAACCCTATCACACTCTAGGGTAGGGGGAGTACTCCAGCCCTACGAGAGGGTGTTCAAAGTATGGAATACTAGGGTTATTGAACTTGAGGTAGAGGACTATAGGCGTACTATCATAGACTACTACCTGATGGCTAGGGATAGTATCCTTAGGAATAGGCTTGAGGATGCTAGTGTAGAGCTCGCCTTAGCCCTTACCCTGATGCTGAAGGCTAAGGGTGTTGATGAGCCTATGGCTCTGAGAATTCTGGATATAGTGAGGAGGATGGATTGAGTGAGATCGTGTTGAGCGATAGGGATGTAGGGGAGCTCGTGAACGGGTGGCTGGACTACACACCAAGCTCCCTGGAGGATCTAGCCTACAAGTATGTCTCAGTATGCCTCTCCATACCGAATGAAAACCTCTTAAGAGGACTAAGACAGCATTAGGACTAATGGATTTACCGTGAGGAATAATGCTATGGAAAACCTCTCAAGAGGACTTAAGACACTCCTAAAAGCTGCCTCCTACTCACGTAGGTGGAGGCAACTAGAAGCCTTAGGACACTAATCAATAATGTAATAACAATGAAAATTCCCTTGAGACTGGATAATGGAAAGGAAAGAGAGAAAAACAATCACTAACCAAAAGATAGGGACATAGCTTATGGAAACAGAGGTAAAAGACCATAGAACATTCTCAGAGAATACAACAGACGACTACATCCATATATACGGCATCAGGGTAGTGAAAATGTATAAATACCTTAAAGCACCCATATATAACGTGGGATCAGCC
>Ga0190310_1000292_pt1 | contig 17313 bp, 30 predicted proteins | sample 48700778_MG_FD_165059 | JGI IMG/M metagenome (GOLD analysis project Ga0190310, IMG submission 165059) | Hydrothermal vent sediment bacterial communities from Southern Trench, Guaymas Basin, Mexico - 4870-07-7-8_MG | ecosystem: Environmental > Aquatic > Marine > Hydrothermal vents > Sediment ... | reverse complement strand
AGAAATCAACAACGGGCTTCACGAAAGGCAGGTTGTAAATCGTTTCCGCAACTGCCGAGAAGCCTTCAATGATGCCCTTGCCGAAGTTCATTGCGAGTGTGAGCATCCTGTCTGGAAGTCCTGCGAGCCACTGTGCGATTTGCACTAAAGGATTTATGAAACCTTGCAGTGTGAGCGTTATCGTGCTTATGCCTTTGTTGATGCCGTCAAGGGCTTTCTCCCAGAATGAGCGCAGGGCGTCCCATATACCGCCCATCGTTGAGATGAATGCTTGAAACGCCTCCGTGAAGAACGCCTGAATTGTCGCAACGAAGTTTGAAATCGCTCCTAAGATTATTGAGGGAACTTCCGCAAGCGCATCCATTACCGTTGATATGAACGAGGAAATCACAGAAGAAATCGTGGAAAACACATCAGATATTATCGCAACGACGCCACTGATGCCATTCATTATCTCCGACGCTATGCCGCTGATTGCATCAATAATCGTTGCAGGAATCGTAGCGAGAGCCTCCATTACGGATGCGAGAGCCTCAGATATGCTCGCTGCTATCCCGCTGATTGTCTCTATCAAGCCGTCAATCGCTTCTGATATTGATGCTATCAAACCGTTGATGCCTTCTATCAGACTGTTAATTGCCTCTGTTATAGTCGCCGCTAACCCGCTGATGACATCACTTATAGATGCCACTAATCCATTAATCGCCTCAGAGATAGAAGCCAATAACCCGTTTATAGTTTCAATCACACCGTTAATCGCCTCTGTTATAGTCGCCGCTAATCCACTGATAGTCTCTGTGATGGTCTCTACTAAACTCGTAATCATATCCGTCAGGGATGCCGTTAAATCGTTAATGGTGTTCATCAAGCTACTGATTGTCTCTGTCACTGTCGCTGCCAGTCCGCTGATAGCGTCCATAACACCTGAGATTAGACCGCTGACCGCATCAATAATCGTTGAAGGAATAGTTGAGAGTGTATCCATTATTGACGAGAAATATTCCGATAAGGTCGCTGCTATGCCACTGATTGCATCTATTACGCCAGAGATTAGACCGCTAACCGCATCAATAATCGTTGAAGGAATGGCTGCGAGCTCGCTCATTACGGATGAGAAATAACCTGAAAGAGTCGCACCTATGCCGCTGATTGCATTCATTACGCCAGAGATTAAACTGCTGACACCGCTTATAATCTCTGAAGGAATGCCTGCAAGAGTGCTTAAGATGCTTGATACTCTGGATGAAACGCTTGAAACCGCACTGCTTATTGAATTAACCGTGCTTATTACTGTGTTGATGAGTGATTTGACGCTGTCAATCGCACCCCGAATCTGTGACCACAGCCAATCTATGAGCTGTCCCAGCGGGTCGGCTATCCCGAAACTCTCCTTGTGATAAAGAAGTTCATCAATTTCATGAGTTTCAAGTTCTTCAAGACGAATAATCTCGGAGGTTAAAAACTCAACAAAAATATCTACTGCCTCTCCATCCAATCCTTCTCTTCTTCCTTCCTCCTGCGCAGCCTCCTCCTCGCCCATTTCCTTTTACTTGTATTTTTATTTTGTTTTATTTCCTTCTTTTACGGCTTGGGTCTAAGACGCATGGTGATGCTCTCAATGAAATCAATGCACGAGTAGCCCGCACAAAAAGACATCACCGCATTCGGGAAGTCGTATTCACTGTATAGGTGATAATAAAGGTAGCCGACTATGGCGCCGAGAATGAAGATGCGAACTGTTTTGAAAGATTTGAATTCCATGAAGTTCTTGGATTTCACCAGTGCCGACGCAAGACCCCCTAAAAACCCGCTGAATACAAAGTGCAGGATGAGAAGGTCTTGCGGAGAAAGCATCTCCGCTCACCGTGTCTTCACCATCATACGGGAACGCATGAAGTCTCTAACTCGCAAATAATCGCTCACAACCCGCTCTATTCGCTTTCTCAGCTCTTCTTCGCTCCTCACCCACAGATGTGCGGTGTGTGAAACATAGCCGTCGTCTACAATCTGATACGCCACCTGCAACAGACGATTGCCTGCGAAATCTTTCGTCTCTATGACCTCAAGAATGCGCACTTTTATCTCTCCCACATTAAGTTCAGAGCCTTCTGAGATTGCCATTTATCATTCAAGCACCTCCCTTCTTCTTTCTGCTCCTCCTCTTACTCTCACTACCCTCCCTACTCTCTGGTGCGACCTGCTGTGTTGAGTATTTCATAGCGACATCCTGCATGCTCCTCAGCTCGTTCATCACTCTCGCAATCTCCTTCGCAACACGAAGGACACCGCATCCGTTGCCATTCGGGCAGTTGCACACCGCAACTTCAAACACGAGATTGCTGCTGCTCATGAGCAGTGAGCGGAGCAACTCGTTTATCTTCTTTATCTGCGGGTCTGCCTCCATTCCCGTCGGTAGTTCTGGCATCTCTTCCTCATCCTCATCCCCTCCTATAATCTCCTCAACCATCTCGCTCACCTCCTTTCGCATCATCCCCCTTCTTCTATTTCTTTCACACCCTTCTCAACATGTTTTACCTCCGCCTTCACATTGAAGCCGAGAAGGTTTAAAAGTTCAGGGTATATGCGTCTGTAATCCCACCTGTGAGCATGCTCAAACGCCTTCTCACAGTAGTTCTCATACTCTTCCCTGCGGTTGAAATAAATATCTGCTGCATAGTCCATCATCTCTGCGAGCATATCCATCGTGTAGACATGGAAGAGCCATGTCTGGACTGCCGCATTTTTCACTTCTACCTCTTCTAAATAGTTCCATGTGAAGTTGAAATCCTGCGACGAAAATTCCGAGAGAGGAGGCATCCATGTGTGCAAGACGGGTCTGCCGACTGCGTTTCCCTCTAAAAGAGGCAATCCGAAACCCTCCGCAAACGATGGGAAAACTATGTAATCCGCTGCTGCCATCAGCTCAAGAACCCTGTGATACGGCAGAGAGCCTGTCGTCGCCTCTACGAAGCATCGCCTCCTAACACCTTCCATAGTCATTAACTCCTTCACAGAATCGTCAGTAATCATGAAAAGGAGTATGTCTTTGCGCCCCTTCGCCTCTAAATACTTGAATGCTTGCAGCAAGCCTTGAACATTCTTGCGGGGGTCGTGCCTCCCGTTGAACAGAAACACGCAATATTCGTCCAAATCAACGCCATACTTTTGAGATAAGTGCCTCCTGACGATTTTTCTGTGACTTATTGCGTTCTTGCACTGCTCTATATCTATTGCGTGATGCACAACTCGCTCAACGCTCAAACCCGCACTCACAAGACAATTCCGAACAAACTCGGAAACGGCAACGAACCTCAAGCGTGGAATGTTTGTGCTGACGAACATCGCCTTCGTCGGCAGTCCTTCTACCGTGACATAGGCGGCATGAGGCTTTGAAGAGGTCAATGCGGGTGCAACCGCATCGGAGAGAAACTGCGGAGCTGCCAGCGTGAGCCACAAGAGTGCGTCGGTATCCGTCCATGTGTCTGGAACGGTTATGGAATTCTTTATTTCGCACTCTATTCCGTTCTCCTCGCACAGCTGCTTGATGAGGTTCGCCTGATTGAGTGTGCTTACCGCTATGAGCGGGGAGAACAGCAACCTTGCCATACTTCTGAACTACCACTACTCAGTATTTAAATATTTCGTGAAGTTCGTGGAATTCATGAAGTTCATGAGGAAAGGGAAAAAAAAGAAAGGGGGAAAAATTGCGACTTGAGCTACGACCCCGCAGTCAGCGTGTCTACGAGCCGTATGCGACCATGCCGATGACCATCTTCACTATCTTGTCAAGGATGGACGGGTCTAAGCCGTATGTGGTGAACTTCGCCTTCTCAGCCGCTGCAATCTTCTGCAAAGCCACGCCTGACTGATGACCGCTTGCTCTAACAAGCGCCCTTGCGAAGTTCAGATACATCACTCTCATGTTCGCAACGATGCCCTCGTCGTCAAGAATGCCTCTCACCGCAACCTCCACATCCACCAGCGTCTTCTGGTATTCCTCCTGCCCGTCCAGCATCGCTGGCTTCCTTGCCTCAAACTTGCTGCGGACAACATCGGGAATTACTGCGAGGTCGTAGTTTCGCACCCTCTTATCATAGTTCCTGTATGGCATCTTTCCACATCACCTCCCTTCACTTTTTTTACCGCAACACTTTTTAAGTAGAAGCCAGTAATAAACAAGGCGATGGGAGAGGCAAAAAATCTCGGCATTGTGAGAGTGAATATGAACGAGAAAAATGCGATGAATATTGAAGGAGAATCGTTCACAGACAATCTTAACCGTGACAAGTGTCCAAAAGAATCACCAAACAAGGCACTGGAGGAAGTTCCGAGATTAGAAGATAGGGAGAGATTTCGTCCTTCACGCTGTCTGGCGGAAAATAAGAGCGACGATATACTCAAAGCAGGTTTTTTCAAGAGGTTTGAGGAAGAGCCACAGTTCGGAAACAAGGCAAGGTTCACTATACTTCAGAAGCCCCCTTCGGAATTCCAGCCGACATACATAGACAGGGTTCTTGAGAGTTCCATACTTGATGAAAACCTCACGAGGCAGATTGCAGAGATTTTGGCAAGGAAAAGGTGGAGAAGGGCTATTGCAGCGATTGAGCAGGGCGTAAGATACATCATGTCGTATCTGCCTGATTACTCAATAACGCTCAGAAAGTTCTATTCAAGCGACCCCGTCATAGTCGTAATGGCAGTATACTGGAAAGAAGACAGAAGAGTTTATGAGATGCTGTGTGATTTGCTCCAGTATCCGTCAATAAAAGAGCAAGAATCAACATTTGAGATAATTGTGAGGAAAATAAAGGAAAAAATAGAAGAAAAGAAGTAGATTAATCTTTTTCGCATGCGGGAGAGCGCCACAGCACCACTTCTTCCTCTGTTATCTCATTTTCTTCCTCTATTCTCCGCATGAACACCGCCTCAACGCACACATTGAGCAAGTCATGGATGTGTTGTGCGAGTTCAATCAGTGCTTTCTCCTCTGAAGATAGCAGTGTTCGTTTCTTCCCCTTCTGAAGTTTCGCCTGCACTAGTTTTATTTTCCTCTCCGTTATGATTAACAGGTCGGCAGCACCTTTTGAGGCGGGGGAGCGCCACACAACCGCTCCTCTTCGCCTCCATCTCTCCGCTATCTTATACTCATACGCTCTTCCCCTTTTGTATGACATCTTCGCATCGCCCCGTTAGTTTCTTCCACTCATTCGGGTCGCAATAAAGCACCGCACCGCACTTATCTCTGATGCTGCACCGCCTTCTGAATATCTCACAATCACGAAGGATGCACCACAGCACGATTTCGCATCCTCTTCTGATGCACTGCTCACACGGATACTTCAGGTCGCAGTCTTCGCATCCGTATATGATGCACTCTTTGCACGCTTTATTCAGCGTTTCCTCTTCCTCTCCTGTATAAGAGCCTGTAAAGGTAGACACTTGCACCACCTCTCCTGATAATTCTATCAAGGATTATTTGGATTTCGCATCCTTCAGTGATTTTCCCCTCGTCAACGCCCTTCTTGATTAGTCTTGAAAGATTTGTGTGTGCAGGCGTCTCAAACTCCTCTCCTTCTTCGGTTGTAATGACGAGGGATGTGTATTCTCTGCTCCCGAATGTGCGCTCTCTTATCTCTATTACCGTTCCCTTAAGCGTGTCTCCTTCCTGCGACGGCTTCCACACCGTCGGAAATGCCCTTATTTCTTCCCACTCTCCTTCCTCATCCTCCGAAGAGGAAGAAGACTGCGGCAGGTTCAATCTCATCATCCTCTTCCCACCTCCTTCTCCTCTTTCTGCTCTTCCTTCCTCTCTTCCCTTCTCTTCTCTCCTTTTCTCCCTTCTCTCTCATTCTTCCCACCTCCTTTGTCTGAGAGCATGAGAGAGAGCGTTCAAAAAATTGTAGAAAGAGGGGGTGGAAACTATGTATGCGGTCTTCTCTCTGCTATCCTCGCCGTCATTTTCTTTCACGAGCAGCATATACTCCGCTTCCTCGTCTGAACTGCCGAGATTGAAGTCCTCAAGCGAGGGGTTCATTGCCATGATTGCCATGAAAGTCACCCAGTCTGATGTGAATTCTTCAAACGAGCCGTTGCGTCGCAGTGTCGCAACCATGCATTCGTCGCCCACGCACTCCCACCATGCGAGCCACCACAGTGCGTCTTCAACATCTAAACGCTCCTTGTAATCGGAAGGGAGGATGATTTTCAAGACTGCGCTGACCTCAATAGGTATTTCTTCATCTCTGACGGGGAGGAAGGTGAACATTTTGAGCGGGTAGTTGCTCTTTTTAAGCACCGTTGGTCACCTCCGCATCAGTGAAAATCTCTTCCACGCCTCTGAAAGAAAGAGGTCAAGCGTGAAATCGTCGTCAATCGTTTCGGAGGCCTCCTTGATTATGCTGACGAGTTCCTCTACCGAAGTTGTTCTGTCAATCCTGCTCAGCAATTCCTTCACTTCCGCCATCTTCCTCCACCTCTTCTTCCTCCTCTTCCTCTTCAATCTCTGTCAGACCGACCTCTTCAGGGTCTATGCCTAACTGACGGAGCTCCTTCTCCGCCTCCTCTGCCGTGATGTCTTTGTAGAAGATGATGTCGTAAGGCGTTGCTCCCGCCCTTTCCCAACCTGCGTCCTCCAGCTTCTCCACTATCTCCGCAATCCGATGCAGTCGCTCCCTCAGTTCCTCTCCTTTCTCTCTCAGCTCAGACGCTGAAGCCTCCCCTAAGTTCTCTATTTCCCACTCTGGCTTGCCGAACAGGAACAATAACGCTTCCATCATTCTGACCTCCCTTTGTAAGTTGTTTTAGTTCTCATCAGAGGGCAGTGCGAGCAATTCAAGACCATTTCCAGTGATTCTCACATATATGCCGTCCTCTTTGAGATACACTTTCACGAGTCCGTATTGTTTGAAGAACTCTATGATTGTCCGAATTGTCTCTGGAGTGAGCGAGACCCTGCTGTATAACTCTGTGATTTTGTGTTCCTCCGCATCTGCGAGTATTTCCAGAAGCCTATCAACCTCGCTGAGCGCATCCCTTTTATCCATAGTTGCATCACGCTCCATAAGACACGACCTCACGCCTCGTCGGGATGCCAAGCGCAGAGAGGCGGTAATCAATGACTGCTCTGACGAGCTTAAAGTGCTTTTTCACATACGAAGCGGGAACGAATATTCTGCCTTCTTCAGTGTCTATGTATATAGGAATACCTTTTGATGAAGGCAAATCTCTGCGGAAAATCACGAACTCTTTGCCGTTCACACGCCTCTTCTTGACAACATATCTGTGCTGTGGGTATTTCTCATTCAGCTCATCGGCAGCCTTTTTGATGTCATCGTAAGTCACTTTTATCTCTGTTGCGGGTGTTATCCTTATGATGCGACCTGCCGAATATCTGCGCACCTCAAAGTCCTTGAACGCCTCAAGCAGTTTCACTCATCACCACCCCCTTGCTTCGCAGAAACTCCCATCTCTTCTCCACACCTTCATTCAGGAGGCTCTTCGCTTCCTCCGTCGTGATTTCGCCACGCTCAAGCATCTCTGTGAGTTTGCTCACTGCCGACCACTCTCGGTATGCCTCGTCAAGTTCTCTGCGCAGTCGCTCCAACTTTCTCGCCTTCGCCGCCGTGAGCTTGCGGTATTCCCAGAGGAGATGCCGTCGCTCCACATCCATTTCCCCTACACTTTCACGAGCCATCCCTTCACGCTCACCTCCGATTAGAGAATACACTAATAGAGTATTTAAATATATCAGTCATTTAAAGAAAAATTTAAAATAAGCGTTAATTATTTAAGGTCTCATTTGCGGGGGTGAAGTCTCCTCACGGAGAGCGTTCCGCCTATACGATAAACGAGGTATGCCTTCCACTTCCTCCTCCCATACGGGTTTTTGTAGCAGAGCAGGATGAAGGTGATGGCATCTGCGATGCTCAATATCTCTTCCTTCATACGAAAGTCCCTTATATCCGAGAGGCGTTTGCTCATTTTCCACTCCTCTTGCTCTCCCTCCGTCTCTTTATCTCCTCTATATCTTCCTTATAGCACAGAATTCTGCCTTTCTCATCACGAACATGTCGTATGTTGACGCCACAGTAACCTTCCTTAATCGCTTTACGGATTGTTCCGTCGCTGACACCGAGCATCTCTGCTGCCTCTTTCACCGTCAGAAATCCTGCCTTTCTCTCCATCTCTGATGATAAAGAATGTATTTTGCTCTCAACTTCCATCGCTATGTCGTCATAACGACCTCTCTCAACTTCATCAAAGAGTTCTTCAAGCCTTCCTGCGAATTCTATGAAGCCTTGACTACGCAATTTTGCGAGAACTTCTCTCTCCTTACTCTCAATCTCCTCTATCTGCTTCCTAATGCTCTTCTTGTATAATCGCTTATACTCTTCTTTTATAGGGTCGTATTCATCGCCCCTCAGAATGCGATTATATTTCATCGCAAGAAGTCGCATTTTAGCAGGCGTGTCGTAAATTCTCAATGCTTCTTCCACGAGAATGCCAATCCACTCTGCGATGCTGAAGTCTGCGGTGATTCTTTCCTCTAATATTGCGAGTGTCTCCTTCCTTAAACGACAAAATCTGCGAACCTCAAACGGAGAAGGGGGTTTAGTCCTTGATTCTTTCTGTAAAGCGCCTTTCCGCTCTCTCTTTCTCCTGTGGACTTTCGTCTCCAGTATTGTTTTCCTCATATTCCTCCTCCTCCGCATGCTCCTCTTCCATCCAGCATAGAGCTCGGAACATGCAGGAGGAGCAGGGATGCTCAAAAGGATGATATTCGTCGGGAATCTCTGGCATTTCCTTTGAGTTCATGACTTTCATGACGGATGAGAGCCTCGCAGAGAGCAGGTTCAAGTCTCGCTCATAATCCAAGAAGTGAGTTATGTCAAACGCCTTCACGAAGGGATTTCTCTCGTTTGAGAAGCCTCTGTTCACAAAAAGAAGGTATGCACGCTTAACATCATAGCCGTTGAGATAGAGAAGGACGCCGTAAAATCGCACTTGGTCAATGTAATGCGAATAGTATTTCTGGAGTTGCGTTTCCGTTGATGGCACGAAGTTCACGAACTTCTTTTCAATAAGGACGCCTCTCTCGTATTCGTCAATAGAGCCTACTACATAAACTTCATTGAATTTATGAAATAGCAGAAGTTCATGATTGCGTGTGAGGACTGATGCGGCATGCAACGCCTGCCCTTCCCACATTCTCAACACGCTTTCAACACTCACATGCGAGGGGGTATTAAACTGGTAGAAAAGATTTCGCATGCACGGATTCACTAAATCTGTCACATGCACGACCACAGCACCTTCCCTGATAATCTCTTCTGGAACTTCCCGCTCTGCACTCACTATTCGCTTGCAGACCTGCAAAAACCTCCTCTCAACATCCGTTGAACGCATCTCACCTCACCTTTTCCTGCTTTTATTCTTCTCCTTTTCAACATTCTTCTCCCCCTTATCCTCCATTTTCGCCATTCTCTCATCCTCAAGCATGTTTCGCAGCAGCATGACCTTCCGCTCCATCTCGTTGAACTCATCTATGAGGTCTTGACGCTCAAGAAAGCGTGCCTCTCTACGCATCTCTATCAGCGACAGATGCACATCTTCCAGTCTCTTCACTATGTTCTCAAGTAAGAAGCCCTTGCCTATGTCCTTTATTTTCTCAAACAGCTTGTTGAAGTCATCACCCATACACAATCACCTTCCTTTGTTTCGGCAATACTGTGATATTATGTTTCTCAATTAAATCCTTATATAGTCTGCGTATCGTGACTTCGCTGACGCCTGCCTCTTCCGCTATTTTTCTCTGCGGGATGTGCTTTCCGCAGAGGAACGCCGCTATGTATATTGCTGATGCTGCAACACATATAGGGTTCTTCCCATTTATCACTTCTTCACCCGCAGAGGAGATGATGTGTTCGGCGATGGCACGCACATCCCCGCCGAGTCCGAGAGAGGAGCATAGAGCAGGGACAAAATCAGAGGGAGATGGAGGGCGCAGTTGTATGTTCAATGCACGCAGTATGCTCTTGTATGTGAGCGTAATTCTCCGCTTTGGAACTTTTGACACTTTTACAATATCCTTCAAAGAGCGGACAACACCGTTTTTACGACACACTATATAAACGACTGCTGGAACGATGCTGTCCGCACCCCTGTATGCGAGCTTTTTCTTCGCCTCTTCGTTTGATAATATTTTTGAGCGTATTTCTCGCAGCATCTTCGCCGCCTCTTCTCTCAGGAATTTCGGAATGCCGAGAGCGGAAGAGATGCGTTCCAATTCAATCAGTGCATAAATCATCCGTGACTCTTCCGCAGATGTCAGATGCGTAATCGTTCTGTGCTTCATCATGCGGGGAGGAGTGCCTAAACCCTTGTCGTGAATTCTGTAAGTTTCAGGAGCTCCGCACCGTTCTCTTTCCTCTCTCTCCCTCTGCGAGAAGTATCGCCATTCTGGTCGTGTGTCTATTAAGGCGTCTTCTATGACGAGACCGCAGTCCCCGCAGTAGCACTCCCCTCTCCCATAATCCCATACTAAATTCTTTGAGTGGCATTCAGGACACTCCATCTCTATTTTGAGAGGAGTTTTCGGATGATTTATAACTTTCGTTTGATTAAAATTTTCTTTCAATTACTGAAAGGGGTGAGAATTTTCAGAAGTAAAACCGAAAAAATAAAAGAGGTGAGAAGAGCGTTTTATAACTATTCTGATTGTATGCGTGGTGCAAGAAGATACATAACTGCCACACTGCCATCTGCGATTTTTCCCGATATTTCCACAGGCACATCGTTGCCTAATTTGATGACGACTTCTGTGTTTGTGAATACCCTCGCCATGCTGGTCAAGTAATCCAGTGAGAAGGAGGAATGGGCGTCCCCTGCCTCAAAATCAAACAGTTCGTCCTCCCTCAGATTCATCTCCATGCTCATGCTCTCTCCTTCCGCCTTCACAGTGAAGGTATCGTTCTTAACACTGAGAGATACCTCCTCGCTTAACCTCTTCGCCGCCTCTATTGCTCTCCTGAAGGCATCGCCATCCATGATAACCTCTGATGTGAATTCTATTTCTGGGACTTTTTTCACCTCTCTGACAGAGCTCGGGTCGTATAAGTCCATAGAGAATGTGAAATTTCCAAATTCCATGAACAGCGTGTCCTTGACGGCGAGGGAGATGTTTCCGTCTCTGCCGACTGAACGCAGCATCTCAACCATTTTGTCTATGCTGATGCCTATTTCCATCCCTTTCTTCTCCTTCTCTTCCTCCCCCTCAAGTTTCAGCTCATACTTGTAGAATGCATCTGGAGGCACATCCACGACGACCATAGCGACATTCGCAGGGTCTATCGCCTTTATATGCCATCCCTTGTCATCTATCAGCACTCGGCTCTCTGTGACGATGGCGTGTGCTGCCCGCATCACATCTTCAAGTGTCGCCTTCTCAATCATTCCTTCAAACATTCCCATTCTCACTCACCCTCTCCTCCTTACTTTCCTTGCCCATGAGCTCATCAATTTGCTTTTGTGAGGGTTCAAACCTGTAAAATGTAATTCTCACACCTTCCATTCTCAACCTTGACGGGATTATACCTGCATTTTTAAGCACTCTTGAGAGTTTCTTAACGGAAATATTTGCCCCGTATGATGAACTCAAAATCTTAATCAAAGCATCACGAGGGAAGTAAGCATATTGACCATCGTATAATGCATAATAAGCATCTTCAGGATGCTTGACCATCTCTTTATCCTTCGTCAAGGGTAAATTTCTCAAAATTCTTAAGATGTTCTCTTTCAGTCGTAGTGTGCTTTCATCTTCTTCCGTATCTTCAATACTAATCTCCTTAGATATTGAGCTTGAAATGAAGTCATATAAGCGCTGCAATCTCTCTCTGTCCCTCTTAGTTCTCAAATCTATAACATACAAACGACCAAACTCTGAGAAGAGGAAAGAAATCAAATCACGAGTGAGGGTTTCCGAAGAAGGGTCAAAGATGAAAGTTCTCCCACTCGTAAATACTAACTCGCACTTGTGCGTGCCATCAGGATAGCCAATCTTTCGCACTTCTCTCAGCGAGAACATGATGCGCTCCGCCCACGAGAGCGAGGCGGTGCATTCTTTCATAGTCGCATCATCGCAAGATGCGTCGCATGTCCATCTCCCGACTTCATCTAATCTCAGTTGCGTGTTTAAGTTCGCTAATCTAACCAGTCGTTCTGCGTTTTCCCTATAAAAAGAAGGATACATTGTGCGCAGATACGACAGTGCTTGTAGTGCATGCGCTCTTGATAATGTCAGATAAGATACGGGTGATTCCTTAAACTTGCGCAGACACGGCGGGATGAATATTTCTGAAGCCTCTAACTTCCTCTTAACGGTTTCATTCAATTCATCTATGTATTCTCCGAGCAAATCTGTAATTTCTGACATCATCCACCACCCTTCTTCGGTGAGAGGATAAGGATGCAAGAGTTATATAATTTTGCATCGTTGAAAATTTTTTTTCAATATTTGTGGAATGAGGAGAGGCGTGTCTGCACGCTCCTCCCGAGTGTTGAGAGGGTGAAAGATGCGTTTTCATAATTCATCCAGATGCACTCTGTTCTTCGTTGATTCTTTGATAAAGTCGCACCTTCGCCCAGCAGACCGTATACCCGTGTCCTGCCGACTGCGTGGCATGCGACATTCCAGCATCTTTTGCACCATCCTGCCTCCTCTAACTCTTCGTAGAGTGCTGACGGGTAGCCAGATAGCATGATTTTTGCCTCTTTCTCTCTCTTTATAACCTCTATAAGTTCCTCATGCCTCCTTCTTGATAATTCATATCTGTATTTGCCGCTTCTCCTCACATCTTCAAGATATGGAGGGTCTAAATACACGAACACTTTCAAGCCATCCTGAAGCCACTTCGGAACATAACGCTCATAAACAGATAGCCAGTCGTCGCACTCAATTTGTGCATGACGCAATCGTTCATGAATTTCAGGAAGTCTATCAACTGATGAGAGATAACCGCTAATCTGCCTACATACACCTCCTGAGGTTGCGGATATGTTATAACCCCATGAATGCCCGAACTTTCCTGCGAAGGACATTCTCACCATTATGTAAAACAGGTATGCACGCTCAACATCATCCTTCCACGCTTTCCTTTTGAACTTCTCACGAGCATGCATGTATTCCGCTCTTGAGTATAGCGTGAGGTGTGCGAGTTTCACGAACTTATTGAACTTCACATCATCACGAAGCACCGAGTAGAAGTTCATCAAGTCTTCGTCTATGTCGTTAATCACTTCTATTCGGGATGGACGCTTTGCGAAGAAGAGCGAGCCTGCCCCGAAGAACGGCTCTAAATAAGCATCATGAGTAGGGACATGAGGGAGTAGCACATGAATGATTTTTTCTTTCCCTCCGAACCAGCCAAAAGGAGGCTTCAGAATTTTGGCAGGCATTTATTCTCATTTCATTATAAAAAAAGAAAAAAATAAAATAAGGTGCGAGAGGGAAGAGGGCGTCGTGTTCCCTCCCTACCTGTTATCAATCGCAATCCATGTCGTAATCCCTGAGCATTTTCAAAACTTCGCAGAGTTTTTTGATGATTTCTTCCTCCCTGCTTGTCCCCTCTGCAATCGCCCCAAATGCTTCCTTGCACTTTTCGCAGATGCATGTCTCAGAGAGAACTTCGCCGAGAGCTCTCAACGAGGTAACTCTCTTCTCAAAGAGGGAATGACAACACTGACACTCCGTAAATACGAAGAGGCGGATTTTGTGTCCATCTTCTACTGCTCTGAATTTCAGACCATCGCTTTTCAAAAGGCATTCGTATGGAGATATAGGAACTATCTCCTCTGGCTCTGTTTCAAACCTCTGTATGAACTCTTCTCTTGCTCTCCCAGCGATGTCCCGTGCCTTTTTCTCTCTTATCTTCCTTTCCTTCTCCAGATACTCCTTGTAAGCCCGAAGCGCCTTTTCTTTCAGTCCTTCCATCTCTTCACTCACGGCGCATCACCCCCGTTTGAGCATACTCCCACACACTTTAAAACTCTTTCTATCGTTGAAAGAAAAATTTAAGCATTCAAAGAGAGGGCATCTCGCAGGGAGCGGGGCATCAGGGCGGGCATCGGGTTGGGTGATGGAGGGAGATGGAGGGAGGGCGACGCAGGGGGCGGTGGGATGCGTCTCGCATGGCTTCAAGGGCATTAAGCATGATGCTGTGAGACGCCCATAGATGCGTCTCTCGCAGGCAAAAGAACGCAGGGAGGACATACATATCTTGGACGCCTCATAAATTTCATCAGAACGCATCTGTGGGCGTCATAATGCGAGACGCCCATAAACGCATCTCTCGCCTTCAAAAGAATGCTTCCACGATAAATATGTCTTGGGTGTGTGAGAAATTGCGTCAGAACGCATCTGTGGGCGTCTCGTGTCGGGAGCGGAGAGCGGGAAAAAATAGGAGGGGGCGGGTGGTGGTGCGGGATGCCTTCTTCTTCGGGGTTTCGCCTTCCTGCGAGAAGCCCGCCCCTCGTCTTCAGAATACGCTCTGCATGATATAAATGTTTTGGACGCTGAAAGAATTTTTTCGGTGTTCATGTTGATGTGTTCAGTGCCTTGAGGCTTGCTTCGTCAAGCGTGAGCGTGTGGTCACGGAGGCATATCCAGCCGATGCCTTTGAGTTTCTGCGACTTCTGCGGTCTGATATATATGCGTAGCATTGGAGCGCCGCATGAGCATCTTTCCTTCGGTTTTCTTTTTTTGGAGATTGCGAGGTGGTTGAGCCTTTCAAACTCCCACGAGGAAGCCTCGCATCGTGGGCATATCCATCCGACGGCGAGGAATGTGCGCTTTCCTCTGTCAGAGACACGCACATACACTCTGCGCATTATCGTGGAGCAGAGCCAGCACCTTTCGAGGCTTCCCTTCCTGCGACCTCTCTTCCTCATGATGCGCATCACCCCCCTCCGAATGAGAATAATATACCCTTCACATTTAAAAAGTCTCTGAAACTCGCAGGAAAAGCGGAGTGTTACCGACTTCAGAGCGAACTCGCAGGAAAAAGGTTATATTATTCTGACTCTGAGAACCCAATCTCAACGCTCCGTGCTTTTTCAATCTCCGCTCTCGTCGCCCCTCTCACGATTTCCGCAACTCTGCTTTGAGAAAAACGCCCTGTCCTGATTTTGAGACTTTGCGAGAAATCTCACACAAACCCTCCCATAAACCTTCGCATCTTCCGCCAATGACATCATCCCTTCAGTATAATATACGGTAATACCGATTTTGTCCAGATTTTGCCCTCGTGTCCAGATTTTGAGAGGTGCAAATCTGGACAGCGAATCTCGCATATAAGGGGAGGAATCATGCTGAAACCGCCTGAAAGGGCGTAGTGAACTAGGGGTGTCCATGTCCAGATTAAAATATATATGCGGATCGTATATTTCCTTTTCTGGACAATAATCGGGACAGGTAGCAGCTTCATTTAAAGGTTGCGGTCAGAGCGTAGCACACCGCACATCACTTCATCACATCACTTCACACTTCTTCACACCTGTCCAGATTGCACACATTTATGCATTCTTGAGCATCAAACTGCACTCGTTTTTCATGCATGAATGCGGACAGCGTTCACAGCATTCTTGAGGAAGGGAGGGCGGTGAAAGAAGCGGGAGAAGGAGATTAATGAACAAAATAGAAGAAAAAAAAGGAAAGGAAAAAAAATCAAATTTCGTTCATCTGAGCGTTTTCGCAACTTCGTTCAGTAATCTCGCAAGGACTTCGGAGACCTCCTTCCAGTCCTTGCAGAACTGGATGCTTCTCGCAGCATCTTCAAGCAACGATGCGACTTTCTCTCTGATGTCGTCGCACTCATCGCAGTGCAAGAAGAAAGCCTCTCTCAAATCGTTGATTTTTTCATTCAGGTTCTCGGCTCGTGAGAGCATTTTTCTCACCTTTCTCTCTCACACACCGCTCTCAAAAGTCCTCGTAATCCTCATCGCTCACCGCATCCTTAAGTTCATCCTCAAGCATCTTTATGCGTTCTCTCTGCATCTCTGCCTTCCTCTCGTCGCACACCGCCTCTGCGATTGTCAAAAGATACCTCGCAATCTCATATTCTCTCGCAATCTCCGCAACGCTCACGCCTCTTCTCACACGCCTCTCGTGGCGTTCCTCTCTCACGGAGGGGAGGCTCTTCCCTTCAACACCTTTTTTATACACAGACACCGAACATCTCACCGACGCCATTTCGCCTCACCTCAGAGGGATGGGGGCATCGCACCGCCCTCCGTCCCTCTTCATCCTCAATTTCACAGAGAGGTATTTAAATATAGTGTTTGACTTAAAAAAAGTTTAAGTATTTCATTAAATCGGTAAATCATGAAATTCGTGAAATTTGAGAGATATGCGAAAAGAAGGAAGGAAAAAATAAAAGAGAGAAGGAGAGAAGCACACGCTCAATTTTTCCGCATGAATGCATCGTATACCGCTGCTTTCACATCTTCGCCCACTTTCTTTCCCGCTTCAATCGCTTCTTCCGTGTCAATATAGTCGCTCAAAATTATGCTCGCCAGCATTTCCATCTCTTCCTTCGCCAGTTCCGCTACCTCTCTCGCCAGTTCTTCCTTGCTGAACCGCACACTCTTTATTGAAAACTTCCGCATAAGTATATCGTAAACCGTCCTTTCCGTCCACTCGCATATCTCCTCGCTTACTCTTCCCGCATCTTCCGCACCAATATAGCCACACAGAACTATACCCGCCGTCCTCTCAATTTCTTCCGCCACTTCCGCCGCTATCTCTTCCGCTCTCCTCTCCTTCCCTCTTCCGAGCATTTCCCGCACCACCGCAAAAACCGATGCCATCTCGCCTCTTTCACCTCCTCGCTCCTCTCATTGCAAGTGCGGGTATATAAATATACTCTTTAATTAAAAAATTATTTCACTTAAAGAATAAGGAAATTTCCGCTCCTTCTTTTCCCGCTTCCTTCCCGTCCTCGCACATAGTTCTCGCACCGTCCTATTGACCGTCCTATTGACCGTCCTGCACTTCCCGCACCGCATCGCACTCAACACAAGCGTCGCACTCAAAACCCGCACCAACACGGTATCATATACCGTGTGAAAATTGTTATCAAAAATGCCGTCATCTTGACGAAAAGAAAGAACCAGTAAAAGTCCGTCTTTTTGTAAAAGACGCCGTCAGCCCGCCTGTCTGTGCGAAAAGACGCCACATCAAACCCCGCACAATACATTAAATAACGTTATTTAATGTATTGTGCGGGGTTTGATGTGGCGTCTTTTCGCACAGACAGGCGG
>Ga0190310_1000287_pt1 | contig 17461 bp, 19 predicted proteins | sample 48700778_MG_FD_165059 | JGI IMG/M metagenome (GOLD analysis project Ga0190310, IMG submission 165059) | Hydrothermal vent sediment bacterial communities from Southern Trench, Guaymas Basin, Mexico - 4870-07-7-8_MG | ecosystem: Environmental > Aquatic > Marine > Hydrothermal vents > Sediment ... | reverse complement strand
CTTGTAGTATTTGATGCACATCTCGATTTTAGAGATGAATATCCTTATGGGCAAAAGTTAAGCCATGCTACCTGGCTAAGAAGAAGCTTTGAAGAATCTTCATGCAGTATCGCGGTTATCGGTGTCAGAGCCACATCAAAAGAAGAGGTTAATAAAGCTAAGGAACTAGGTTTAACCTTCATAACCTTCAATCAATGCAGAGAACAAGGGCTCAAAGCCATAAGCGACTCTTTAAGTACGCTATCCGACCCCCTTTATGTAAGTGTTGACATTGACGTCTTAGATCCAGCATATGCACCTGGAGTATCAAATCCAGAGCCACTAGGCTTTACGCTCTATGAGCTTTTAGAGTACATAAAGCTCTTCAAGGACAGAGAAATCATAGGGTTTGATGTTGTTGAGGTGTGCCCCCCTCATGATAATGGTTCCACATGCGTATCAGCATGTAAGATATTGATGGAGTTATCATTTCTTTCATTAGCTAACGCGCCTTGACCTTTCTGACTATGAGAGGAGGCATTTTGAACATTATCCTAGCATCACAGTATGGACATCTAACTCCAAGCGTTTTTATCATTTCATCTGACGAAAAAACATTGCCACAACGCATACACTTATATTGAACCATGGTCGACACTCACCAATGCAAGCAATTAAGTCTGCTACCTCTATTCGAGGAATAACCTTTATAAACCCACCTCCTCCATTCATAAAAGGAGCTGATGGGAGCTAATGAATGAAACTTGCCCTATATGCGGGTTACCAAAAGACCTATGCGTCTGCGAAGCTATTGGTCGTGAACAACAAATCATAAGGATCTACCTTGAAAAGCGTAAGTGGGGCAGAGAAGTCACTGTAATAGAGGGCATTGATGAGAAGAGCTGCGACCTCAAGAGCATTGCTGGAAAGCTAAAAGCCGCATGTGCTTGTGGCGGTACAGCTAAAAACGGCAAGATAGAGCTTCAAGGCGACCATAGACAGAAAGCCAAGGAAATGCTCATAAACATGGGCTTTCCAGCTGAGAACATAAGCATCGAGTGAATAAGCGATTACGAGAAAGAGGTAATACGATTATGCTATTTGTGAACATATTTATCGTTCTTAATCAGCTCTTTGACCCTCTCAACACCTTTAATTCTCTTAATCACTTTAGCGACTGGCTTAGGTACACAGCTTTCCCAGTCACCATCTTCAAGCATTAGCCTCCTAATATGAGTAGCATCATACCTATCCCTCTCAAACATCGGTATTTCCCTAACTTCTATGCCAGCCTCTATGAACAGCCTTCTTGTCAGAGGAGAGTTTGTATAAACTCTCGAAAATGAGGGGCAATACTGCTTTACTACTTGAACCCACAAAGCATGCTGACCTATATCTGGTATTGGAATAACAATGCATCTACTCAATAAGCCTTCTTCTTCCAGCGTTGCCAGTATCATTTCTATTCTCTCGCCAACCGTAAATGGATTATCAAGAGTATGGCTATATTGAGCTGATCCAACACCTATAATGAGCTTATCCTCATGATCCAAAATCCATTTAGTAGCAGCTAAATGGCCTAGATGATATGGCTGAAATCTTCCTATGTATAGCGCTGGTAACATAACCTATCACGCACGAGCAACTCTAAGGCTCTCTGTAACTCTAGCTTTAAAGCTATCCCTTAGATCGGTGGTAATAGGGCTTCTCCAGGTCTTATCGACTTAAGCATGTTAAGCAGGTCTTGTTGCGTAGGGGCCTTTGATATTGCCAATGGTACACCCTCGTTTTTCGCTATTATCACCGCTAATTTGTCAACAGTCTTAGCTCCATGAAGTACTATAAGTCCAGGCTTCAAATTGCCTAGACCTGCCTGCATAGCTTTTAACGCCACTAAGGGAGACCTTCCAGTGCTTACTCTAACGAAAATTGCAGCTCTTTGAGAAGTTGAGCCATAAAGCTTTAAGTAATCGCTTGAAGGTACCTCTAAAACAAGCTTTATGCTATTTACGACCGTGTAGCCAAGGAGAGGTTTAAACTCAGCATCTTCTCCAACGATCAACTCAGCCTTAATCTTCTCACAAAATTCTCCTACGCTTATAGGCTCTATGAAGTCTCTAATATCGATAATCGCTTCTCGTAGAACTTCAGAACCCATGTATAACCTCCTTAAAGGCTCGGTTATTCTCCCCCCTCTTTCATCGTCTATTTTGACGAGTGCTGAAACAACCTTCTTTATGAAGCCTATACCGGGAGATTTCCTCCTTCCACTCTCATAATCTGATATCACTGAGGGCGAAATCCTCAAATAATGCGCTAATTCGGTTGTTGAAACCATGAATCTTTGACGCCAACTTCTTAATGCCTGACCTACATTCTCAGCAAACACTATCTCGCCTGCAATCCTTATCGCTAGTTCCCTTTGACTAGATGTCAGCTTAATTCCAGTCATCGCAGACATTAAACCATTAACACAACACGTTTTTAGCTCTTCCCATTTACGAAAAATTAGAACCCGATGTCGCCCATCGAGAAAAAGGCTAGAGTTGAGATGGGTAAAATAGCTAGAACTTACGAAGCTATAGTTGAGGGGTTTTCGAGGACTAGAAAATCCCCATGGATGAAAGTACTACAGCCTCTAGGCAGCCTCCTGGGAAAACTAGTCTTAGATGTTGGATGTGGAAATGGGAGGCATTTAGTTGAAGCGGCTAAGGCAGCTTCTTTAGCAGTAGGCATAGATATATCAAAAGGCCTCCTTAACGTGGCTAAAGCTCGAATAAAAAGGCTAGGATTAATGAATAAGGCGATGCTTGTACTAGGCGATATGACCTTTATGCCATTTAGAAACTCAGCTTTCGATACTATCATGTGCATTGCCGTGATACATCACATACCAACTCATGAGTTAAGACGTAAAGCGCTACATGAAATGCTGAGAGTAATGAGAGCTGGTAGCTCTATAGTAATATCGGCTTGGTACAGATGGCAAAAAGGGCTTATTCTTAGCATTTTGAAAAGCGTTATTATGAAAATAATAGGCATGGTATTCGAGTTCGGAGATACCTATATCTCATGGAGGACTAAGAGAAAAACGTACAAAAGGTTTTACCATCTCTTTACGACGAAGGAAATGAAGCGATTACTAGAAGTCGAGAACTTAAAAATCGAGGATTTAAGGATAATTGAGATAGGCAAGAAGAAGTGGAAGAACATTGTTGCACTAGCAATTAAGCGTTAACGCTAATAACTAGCTTGCCAATTTTCATCATGGGATAGGTATGTCCATAACAATAGTATGGCATGGCCATGCCTGTTTTGAAATTAGAAATAGCGTAACCGTGGTAGTAGATCCTCACGATGGATCTTCGTTGGGTATAAAGCCACCATCAGCTAAAGCCGACATAGTCCTTATATCTCATAAACACTTCGACCACGCTAATGGCTTAAGCTACGTTAAGAAGAATGGCACTATAGTGATAGACAAGCCAGGCACATACGATGTCAAGGGAGTTAAAGTGATAGGTATAGCAACTTATCACGATGACTCTCAAGGAGCAAAGAGAGGACCAAACACGGTCTATGCCTTCGAGGTTGAAGACGTGAAGATGTGTCATCTAGGCGACTTAGGCCACATATTAACTGAAGACCAAGCAAATGCATTAAAGCCAATTGATGTACTCATGACACCTGTTGGCGGAGTCTTCACAATAGATGCAAAGCAGGCTGACGAAATTATAAAGCTGTTATCACCGAAAATCGTCATACCTATGCATTACAAAGTGCCAGGTCTCGACTTACCGATAGCTGGCGTTGAAAAGTTCCTATCCGGAAAGACAAATGTAGAGAAGATACAATCAAATGTTTATACATTAACCAAAGAAGATCTTCCTAAAGAGCTAAAAATAGTAGTATTAACTCCTCCTTAACACTTCTTTTTTTCTTAGCAAATTTTAAGCTGAGCGATAAAGCTTAAATAAACTTCACTTTCACTTCATAACGACCTCACTCAAAAAAAGATCATGAGGTAGGAGAGTGGGTACATGGGGTTTGACCCGTCATTCGTGCTTCTAGTGCTCTTGGGAATCTTCGCTCTAATAGTATTGCTAATCACCATAGGCGAATGGTTTGAGGACATAGAATCGGACATGGGCTCACAGAGTAACCCTAATTCGCAAGTCCAACTAGCTCCTCAAGTTGGAGTACTTCATAGACTTTTCAATAAGGCGATATCAGGCGAGCCAGTATCGCAAGGGCTTAATGGTGTCATAGGTGCCACACTCTTCACGATATTCTGGTGGGGCCTTAAGTGGCATCCCGCCCTCGCCATAGCCATAGCAGCTGCTATAACAACACTCTTCCACATGACGCTATCAACAACAGCTCACGTAGGTAGAATAACAAGCTCAAATGTCTTCGGACAGCCTCTCTATTATGACGTTATCTTGACTCAACTACCATTAATAGCAAGCCATGCCTTCATTCTGACATCAGCACTCGTCGCAGTATCCTATTTATTCTACAATCTGTTCTTCGCAGTAGTAGACTCAATAAAGCTTGGACAGTACCTAGGCTATCCAATAGCAATCCCATTGCTAGGTCTGGTTTTAGGGATAACAGCTGGTGCCATTGGAAGCTCAACAGGTGATGTGCATTATGGCGCTGAAAGAGAGTTTCAGCATGCACCTTATGGTGAGGGCATACCGATGGGCCTTCATGGCCACATAGCCGTCAAAGCTGAAGTGGGCTATAGGATGAGCATGGACATGGCGTACTTCTGCGCTAAGTATGGTGGACCACTTACAGGGCTAACATACGGCATGATAATACTACTGGATAACTTCAGGCTTTTCATGGGCAACATAGTCGGCAACGTCGCGGTAAACGTCGTGATAGGCATAGTCATCGTAATAGTGCTGATACTGCTCAACAGGTACCTCGAAAAATGGGCTAGGAAGAAGTTTGGTCCTTACACTTAATGGAGGTGATGATTCATGATAGGCATTGAAACCATAATCATAATGCTGATAATGATAGCAATAGGCGGAGTCTTGATATGTGCAGGCGTCTTCTTCATGCCAGTTGGTGGAGCACCAGCAGCAATGAGCACAGCAACTGGAATAGCCACTGGCTGTGAAATGATGGCTACAGGAGCAGGTATAACAGGGCTCTTAATGTCAGCAGCTCTCTACGGGCAGCCATCCTACATAGTGATACTGAATGCTGGCATAAGCTCAGCGATAATGATGTGCATAACGATGTTTGTTGCAAACCTAATAGCCGTATTTGGCAAAGGGGTACCTCCAGCGTTAGCAACAGTAGATCGAGACCCTGTGACTAAAGAAAACGTGAAGCCTTATGTTACACCTGGAACTGTCGGTCATGGAGTTCCAACAGCAAGTTACGTGAGCGGCGCCATAGGTGCCTTTCTAGGAGGTATAGGCGGAGCTCTAACTTTCATACCAATATTGAGAATAGCGCTGTATGAATGTATTACGCCAGAGCTAGCCATAGACCCAAGTAAGTTGCTTGGCTCTCTCGCAATAGATGTAGGTTATCAACATGTACCACTCTTCGTCCTCGCAGGCATAAGCGCTCTTGCAATGTACTTCATAAACGCCAACATAGCAGCATACAGCATTAGAGGCGTGATAGAGGGATGGTGGGACCCCAAGTTCAAGAGATTACCTAAAACAGCTCTAACATGCTTCATAGCGTCACTAGTATTCGGCATCCTAGTTGCCCTCTTATTGAATAGTGAGGCTTTCATTTATGTGCTGAGATTGATAGGAGGTGGATGACATGAGCGAAGTAAAGAAGGTTACAATAGACCCCAATAAGCTCATGATTATGGGCTTAGTCTGCGGCCTAATAGGAGTATACATAGGAGCAATTAGAAGTGAAATTGCAGGTTTGATAGCAGGCATATTAGCAGTGCCAGTCGTAATATGGGGCGCTGATGCCGTAAGAAGAATAGCAAGCTATGGTCTAGGTACCGGTGTTCCATCCATTGGCAACCTATCGTCAAGCATGGGCATGTTAGCTGCACTAGTAGGCCTAGCATACCAACCAATACTCGGAGTGCTCTTAGCAGCCATAGCTGGAGTAATCTACGGAGCCTTTGTAGCTAAATTTAAGATACTCGAAATACCAAGACTGCCTAGATACACGACTGAATTAGCTATGGCTGCTAGCCTCATAATAATGTGCTTGACAAGCTGCGTTATAGGGTACTACAATCCAATACCGGAATCGGGCTTCATAGCTCCAACAAGCAACTTCAAGAGCATATTCGAGGCCTTATTCGCAACAGGCTTCATAGCTACAATATTTTGGATGACAAGCGTCTCAATGCTACATCCGTTCAATGCTGGACTTGGAGTAGGTGAGAGACAAGGTAGAACTCTACAGATAGGCATAGTCACTGGAGGCATGGCATTAACGCTAGCTGGAATCGCTAGAGCAGGATACTTGATAATATTCGATGCAGCCACATCACCACTAGCTTATCCCCTCGCCTATGCTACCATAGCTGCAGGAGCAATAGTCTGGATTGCAGGAATCACGGTATTCCTAAAGACATCTGCAAAAGAGGCTGCAAGCGCATTATGGACAGGTTTACCTCCAAAAACAAAGAAATAGGAGGTGATGCTTTTGTCAACAATAATAATATCACCTGACCTCGACGTAATACTCGACCCTGAAAACAAGATAGTCGGTGAAGCTAGAACAGATGTTGCCCTGCTAGATATATCACTGCTCGAGAAGAAGATAACTGAGCTTGATGTTCTAGCTGATGAGCTGGTCAATTCGCTTAACCCCAAGACTCCACCATTAATATCAAGCAGGCCGAGAAGAGAAGGTCTCTACTTGAAGGCTGGCTTTCTCTCAAACATGGTTATCGGCTTCCTCATAGGCCTAGCGCTCTTCAGCATAGGCGTGATAGCCTATGCCGCTCTAGTCGAGCCCGCTCTGATATCAAAGCTCATAAGCGTATTTAAACCTCCAACATGAGGTGAAACTTCATGACGAACTCTGAAAAAACGAAGGTTGAACCAGCCCCTGGCTGGCCAATAGCTACAGGCGACTATGTAGTAGGAGACCCCAAAGGCTGTGTTGCAATATGTACATTGGCATCTGAAGGCATATACTCAACCCTAGCGAAGATACCAGGAGTAGCCATAGCAGGACCATGCAAAACCGAGAACATAGGTTTAGAGAAGATGGTTGTCAACATAATATCCAATCCAAACATCAGATTCCTAATAGTATGTGGAATCGAAGTTACAGGTCATGTAACAGGAGGCTCCTTTAAAGCCCTATACGAAAAAGGAATAGACCCCGCAAGCAAAAAAATTAATGGTGCACCAGGCGCCATACCATACGTGGAGCACTTAACAGTAGAAGCCATTGAGCGTTTTCAGGAGCAAGTGCAGTTTATTGATATGATAGGTGTTGAAGATATAGAGAAAATTAAGGCTAAAGTTGAAGAGCTTGTTGCACAAGATCCAGGCGCCTATCCTGAACCACCATTCATCATAGAGCTTGAAAAGAAGGAAGCTGAAGAGATAGTTGGCCTCAAATTGCCTCTTGCCCCAGCTATTCCACCATCAATATCAACGCTCTCAGCTCTTCTAGACGATATAAAGTACAGAGTTCAGCTCATAGGGAGAGAGAGAAGATTAACGACCGCTATAGGCATGACAAGAGCATGGGGAATAGTTGCTGGTATGGCTTTGGCCTTCTTGTTCCTCGGCTTATTAGCCCTCATGATATTCTCTGGAGGTGGTGGCTAAAATGTCTAAAAGACCTAAGGAAGTTTATACACCTGAAGCCGCCCTCATAGAGGCTAGGATTAACGACATAAAGACCAGAATACAAATGATAGGCGAAAAAGGAAGGTTTTCTGCAGGCTTCTACTCAGGCTTCGTCAAGGGCTTCATGCTGGGCATCATAGTCTCCATCGTCCTCCTCACTCTAATACTATTAGCTATATGAAGGTGATCGGCATGTCATCTGAAGAACGAGAAGTTAAGGTGCCACTTGTAGTTGCACCACCAGAGGTCTCACAATTATACTCAAAGCTTGATGCCATAGATGAAAAGGTAGAGTTCGTATTAGGCGAAGTGGCGCAGAAAGAGGGCTTGAGAATAGGCGGCCACATAGGCTTTCTCTACGGATTCTTAACTGGATCAATGATAATGCTGATACTGAAGTTCATTCTCGGCGTTCTATAGTGATTTCATAAAAACGCTAAGAGCCTTTTTAATTCTCAAACTTTTTTTCTACGACCTTAAAGACTTCCTCCAGTATGCTAAGTCCTACTTCTGCTTCCTCAATTGTTATATTAAGTGGTGGCGTCAATCTAATAGTAGATATGCCTGAGCCTATGATGAGAAGTCCTTTTTTCAAGCACTCCCTGATTGTTGTGGTCAAAGCTTTTTCAGAGGGATTTCCTTTTCTGTCGACTAATTCAATGCCTATTAACAATCCTTTTCCTCTAATATCCCCTATAATGCCGTAATGATCTTTAAGCTCTATTAGTCTCTTTAACATGTGATCTCCTACTTTGCTGGCATTCTCTATTAAGTTCTCTTCCTCTACTACGCTTAGAGTTGCAAGTGCAGATGCACAGCATATTGGATTTCCACCTAAAGTTGAGGCATGGCTTCCTCTAGGAAGCGACATAATTTCTCTATCACCTATTATGGCTCCAAGTGGAAGCCCTGAAGCTAAGCCCTTTGAAATACAAATAACATCGGGTCTTATACCCCAATGTTCGACTGCAAACCATTTACCCGTCCTTCCTAGGCCTGTTTGAACTTCATCAGCTACCATTAATATCCCATAACTCCTACATATTTTCTCTATTTTATTCCAAAAACCAGCAGGCGGAATTATACATCCACCCTCGCCTTGTATAGGCTCAAACACTACACACCCTACTTCTGATGGGTCTAGAAGCTTGCCGAAGATTTGCTCTTCAATGAATGATGCGCAATGTAAGTCGCATGAATCTGGATCTAGCTTAAAAGGACATCGATAACAATATGGGTATGGAACGTGCTCAACACATGGCAATAAAGGTGAAAAACCTTTTCTCTGAATGCTCTTACTTGCTGTTATCGAAAGTGATCCCATGCTCCTACCATGAAATCCTCCTATAAAGCCCATTATCCATGGCCTAGATCCACCAAAAAAGCCCCTCACAATTTTTATCGCTCCTTCTATGGCTTCAGTACCGCTATTTGTGAAGAATATTTTTCCATTATCTTTATGAGCTATTTTGCGAAGTTTTTCTGCAAGCTCTATAGCTGGTCTATGTACAAAGCCTGCAAGCGTATAATGAATTAGCCTCTTCGCCTGCTTTTGTATGGCATTCACGACTTTAGGATTACAATGCCCAACAAGCGATACTGCTATGCTTGAACAGAAGTCCAAGTACTTAGTTCCATCAGCATCGTATATCCAGCATCCAGAACCTCTCTCAATGACTAGAGGTGCTATAATTCTCCCTGATAGCATTAAAACTTCCTCAGCTCTTCGCATTAAGGTCGTGCTATCTCGCATGGCTATCACGCCATGCTTATTGAAGGGTCAGAACAAGCAAGTGCTGCTACAGCTCCTATACAGCCTCTTAAGCCTGTAACTTCCTTAACTACAACCTCTCTTAGCTTGCCTACATTGTCAAGAACCTCTTGAACAGTAACTCTACCCTTCTTAGCAACGCTTAATAGCTTCTTTATTCTCTCAGGCACCGTTAGACCCCACATAAATGCTATTGAAGTATTCGGGGATTTTGTCCTTGAGGCTATGATGTCATAAATTGCATCCAGCACACTTTCTTTAAGCTCTAGCGGAACGGCTATCTCAACTAAGCTTGCATAGTTGCCTCCAGTCTTCTCATCGATATATGGATATAACTGTATCACCTTGTGGGCTATAGGCTCGATGTCACGAAACCTATTCTTCAGTTCTCTCATAAGCTCAATCGCCAAAGCCCAAGTTGCTCCATCACCTTCCTTATCCGTATCGTCTATGCCTATAGAGAGATGTTCATAAGCCTTAAGCCTTATCTTCCCATAATATTGATCTCCCCTCTTAAACCAATCAATACCCAAGACCCCGCGCGCATATTTCATAGCCTTAACTATCGAATATGCCGGTCCTCCAAAGGCCTTAATTAGAAGCTCGACTTCACCATTACCAAACTCAAGCCCTACAACACCTATAGCTGGAAGAGGAGGCCTACCAACCTTCACTTCTCTTTGTAAAGTAAGCATCATCCTAAGCCTTAACAAAGAGCCCTCAATAAATGCATTTACAATGGATCCTCCACTCCTTGAGTACTCCTTAGCACAATAGTTCAAAGCGCCAACGCTTATACATTCATGGTATACCTCAGCTAAGCTAGCTCTCAAATCCACAGTCACGAATATTCTCTTGCATGGCGAAATGAACATCTCAGAATCTTGCTTATGTATGTACTTAGCCGGTTTTCTCCCCTTAGCTGGTTCAATCTCCTCTATTAAGCCAGTTTTAAGAAACCTCTTTACCCAATCGTTAATTGTGGATCTCGGCATTCCCAATTTTAAAGCTAAATCGCTAATCGTAAAATAACCTTGACTTCTACATGCCTCCTTTATTGCCTCAAGAAGCTCTCTTCCTTTATCTATTATGCTAATCTTCTTGTTCTTGTTGAGAATCTCACTTCTGGGCATGGGCTTTCATCGCCTTTTGCAAGTTTATCCTTAAGTTTAATATGCATTGCATGCCTCTGTTGCCGCCTAGAGGGTTATGTGGTGTTCCAAGGGAATGCATGCATCTAGCCATTACATTTGCACCCAATGCTAAGCCATCTTCAACAAATACCACTCGTCTGTCAACTTCTCCTCTAAATAGCCCTAGCTCATCTATATGTTTGAGTATTAACCGTGGTTTTAATCCAGTTATGCCTGCACGCCCTGTTATCCCTATCGTGTACTTGTCATTGATAATTCCTTCTCTCAATAGTTGCTCTAAGACCCTTCGAACTATTAAAGCCGATACATGATCTAACACTGAGAGAAGGGTTTCAGCTCCATACTCCTTATAGATAGTAAGTCCTATAGATCTAAGCTTAGGCAGGTCGCTTCCATTATCTCCTACATCGCAGCCTAGCAATAACACACCCTGCTCATGAGCCGATTTCGCATTAACCGGTATTGTGCCAATACGTGTAGTAGCTGGAGGTACCTTCTCTATCCTTATGTATTTATGTACTTCATATGCTAAGTCCTCTGCTTCTTCAATGTTCTTAGGCTTTATCTTTTCGGAAAACTCCAATGCTGAAGATGCTACGTTTGAGCCTTGAATTAAAGCATCACATATCGCTCCTGAAAGACCGCATATGCTTCCTATGGTCTTGGCGTAAGGAAGCTCATCGTTCGTAACTCTACCTTTAAACGTAGTTCCAAAGTCCAAGCCGACCATAGGGTTTCGGCAGTCAACATCAGTCCACTTGGCACCTATCTTTATGCCTGCTGTGGATAACTCTGCCTCCATTTCATTAGCCATAATTTCTCCTCTCGTTCGTGGAGGCAAACAACCAGCTACAGCTCCATCGAATGACACCTTGTCCAGCTTTGAGTAATCTCTTAGTTGAGATGGTAAGCCACTTTTAGAGAATGGAGCAACCATTTTCGACGGATTTATGCCAGCCGCCAAGCATCCTTTAGCCAAAGCTCTTATTACAGCTCCTACTTCCTCTGGAGATCCAAAACTAGCACTAACACCTGTTGATCGAACAACAAAATGTAAATCCCTATCCTTATCTAATCTCGCTTCTCTAAGACAGGTCAAAAGGGTGTCTCTAACGAACTCTGCAACAGCGCCTTCACTTAACCCCTTCCCCCATAATGTAGAGCCCATTACCTGCTCTCCAGGCAGAGGCTCTCTGATGTTTCTCGTTAACCTGACGATCTTCTTTATTAAGTGAACCTTGCCGCTTCTCAAATCAGTCGCGGTGATTATACACTTCGTGGTGGTATTACCAAGCTCAACAGATGCAACTATAAAAAGAGGTGGAGGAAGCGCCTGAGGACCTCGCCCTTGAGGCATCATCACCTTTACTGCATCGACGTACGTGCTTCGTGCAATTCTAGGCTTATATTTGTCAAGCTTGCTTTTCCTCAGGAGTTTAAGTATCATCACTAAATCCTCGTTGTCTCTTTAACCTACGAGCCTCTTGTATGGATGCTCATCACTTATAGTTAAACCTAGCTCTAAGCAGGCCATGTCGGTTACTAGAGAGTCCGTCATAGCTATGACTGGGAATACATGTTCTGCGTTCTCTATTGGGCCATAAAGCACGAAGTTACCTCCAACCATGACTTGAAGGGCGTTGCTAGCTATGTCACAATATCTGAATATCTCTCTGCCGTTAGGGAGCTCCTTCCTCAATCTCCTAAGCCATGGCCATGATGATACGACATTGTGGATACCGCTTCCTGCTGGATGTCCGAATTTCGATTTAATAACATAGGTTGAAGCTAAGGCAGCACCTGCACCAGACCCTAGAGCTGTAGCAGCTACGTCAATCAGTATGGCTTTAACGCCACATTCATTGGCTATTTCTAGGAGTCCTTTACTTACGACTCCGCCTCCTGTCGTTAAGACAACTACTTTACCTTTAATTGAGGGGTCAGTCGGGTTAAAGGCGAGGACTATGCCATTCGGCACCTTGAGCTCCTTCAACACGTTGAGCTCTTCCTCCGTTATTGAGGCATTTATTGAATTATAGACTGCTCTGTCGATCAATCCTACTTCTTTAGCATATTTTGCGCCTTCGACCCTCACCTTAGGCTCTGTGGAGTCTATTAGGAATGGTGCGTCAGTTGCGGAAGCCACGAAGTCTATGTACTTCTTCATAGCTTCAACGCTTTCAGAGAATACTTGAACCATGCATGGATTACCCGTAATATCAGCCATTTCGTCTTGCTTCTTTATGAGGGCTTCGGCCTTCTCCTTATCGAAGACACCTGTTTTAGGGTCACTAACTATCTTATGCCCTCCATAGAATATCGTCCCAGCTAGAACCGTTGGGTTTTCGCCTGGTTGCCCTCCGATCTTGATTTTCCCTATTTGATAAACGTATTGCTCTCTGGCGAACTTATACATGGCCTCTACACCTTCACAGGGGTTGGCTCCAATCTAAAGGCTTAGGTAGGCTGTTTAAGTTTTGCTTCTCTCAATACATCGAGACTTAAGTTCACGACGAATCCCTTAAATAGCACAGTTGAAATGTTTTTGAGGCTATAAAGGGGATAGACATTGAGCTCTAGAGGACAATCAGCGCTGTACGTTGACATAACAGTAAAAATCTACTTTATATTGTTGCTTACATTAGCATGTCTTACATCTCTAGGCTTAATGTCCATACACGTACCACCTGAACACCCATTATATCACGCTTATAGCGAAATGGCATTGGAGCACGGAGGAGTAATAGACATAAACTCCAACGAAGCTTTACTTCGCCAAGTCCTTGCAGTCACCATATTTGCATCTATAACCCTCGGTACATTGATGTTTTGGCGTTTCAGGCTTGCCATAGCGCTCATAGGCATATCGATAATACTGGCAAGTGGGGTAGCACCTCTAGAGATGGCCATTAAGTTCATGGGTATAGACATCATAGTCTTCCTAATGGGAATGTTCGTAGTGATAGAGTATATGCGCAAAACCGGAGCTTTAAGGCTAGTCATGGTCAAGACCCTTAAGGCATTTGGCATGCGACCTTGGATGCTACTTGTAATAATACTCCTATTATCCATGGTTATGTCGGCTTTGGTAGGCGAAGTTGCATCAATAGTCTTCATTGCAAGCCTGATTCTAGACATATCGAGCATTATGGGGTTTAACCCAATACCCCTCATCATTTTATCGGTATTTGCAACTAATATTGGTAGCACTGCTACAGTGCTTGGAAACCCTATAGGCGTTTATGTGGCTGTTAGGGCTGGCTTGACGTTTATGGACTTCATTAGATGGTCTATGCCTATAGCCCTCGTGAACACCCTCGTCGTGATAGTCATAGCTTGGCTATGGCTTAAAAAGAAACTTGAAAAAAGCGTTGAGAACGTGAATCGTGATCACCTCAACGAAGTTATCTCTAAGATGGAGAGCGAAATAGACATGTCTCTAGCCAAGAAGGGCTGGATCTTCTTTGCCATAATGATAGTCATGATATCTCTTCATGGAGTCTTTGAGGAAATGCTTTCATTAGCTCCTGACACGTTACTAATCGCCATACCCCTAATTTTCGCTGGTCTTGTTCTTTTAATAGAGAGGAGGCGTGCAAGAGAATATATTGAACGTGGAGTTGACTGGTGGACCTTAAGCTTCTTCATGTTTCTATTCGCAGCAGCAGCTTGCCTTGAATTTACTGGCGTAACTTACAAGCTAGCATACGCCATAGAGTCCATAGCTGGTTATGGAATGAGCTTATTTACAACTACCATTGTCTTAACGCTCTTAACATGGGTCACCGCATTACTCTCAGGCTTTGTTGACAACATGCCGATCATAGCTGCTATGCTACCTGTCTCAAAAGCTCTCTTTCAGATAGGCCTACCGAAAGCCTATGTATTATGGTGGGGGTTAGTGCAAGGCGGTTGTCTAGGCGGTAATCTAACAATGGTTGGCTCAACAGCAAACATAGTTGCATTAGGAGTTCTAGAAAGAACAAGAGGACTAGCTGTCTCATTCAAGGAGTGGTTTAAAGTAGGTCTACCAACAGTAGTATTGACGCTTCTCATCGCCGAGCTTCTCTTAATCCTTCAATTCCCACTAATACCCTAGCGACAAAAGCTTAAGTGGTTTAAAAACCTAAAGAAATTGAGGCTTCATAATTTGGAGGATAGAAAAAAATGGAGGAAATTCAGGAGAAGATAATTGTTTACATTGATGGCTCAGAATCCTCGTGGAAGGCCTTTGATCGAGCTTTAAATCATGCAAGAAGAAGCAAAGGTAAGCTGTATGCAATCTATGTTGTTGACGCGGATTTTCTAAGCGGTATAAGCAGTTCTCAGAGAGCTGATGTCGAGAGAGACTTGACTAGGGCAGGTGCATCGATATTAAACGAAGCTGAGAGAAAAGCGTCAAGTATAGGCATTGGATTGATAAAGGTTCTAAGAAAAGGATCGATACAAAGCGAAATCCTCAAATTGGCGTCAGAGATTAAGGCCGATTACATCTACGTAGCCCCTAAACCCAAGCCTAGCATAGTTCGTAGATTGCTTTTTGGCTCTCTCTCAGATGCACTAATTAAGAGGGCTCCATGCCCAGTCGTAATAGTCAAATGAGGGGAACCCCACTAATAACTTTAATTGTTAATCTCGATAGTCTTATATACCTCTGAGTAGAATGGGTTGAAGGGTTCTTACAAACAATGGCGAGTAACCTTAACGCAGCATTGGTCTTAGAGGATGGATCTGTCTTTTTCGGCAAAGGCTTTGGCGCTCAAAAAACTGTTGTTGGTGAAGTCGTCTTCACGACTGGAATGGTTGGATACCCTGAATCGATAACGGATCCATCCTATCAAGGTCAAATATTATGCTTTACCTATCCTCTAATAGGAAATTACGGTGTTCCCAGCCTTGACATAAGAGATAAGTGGGGTATTCCACTTCATTTTGAGTCAGATAAACCTCACGTATTAGGTGTAATAGTTCACGAATTATGCGAAAAGCCAAGTCACTGGTCAAACGATAAGAGTCTTCATCAATGGCTTCTTGAGGAGAACATACCTGGAATAGCAGGTGTAGATACAAGAAAGCTAACTAAGAAATTAAGAATCAAAGGAGTTATGATGGGTTCTCTCGAGGTAAACGAAGGGGACATCAACGTGAATAAACTCCTCTCAATACTTGAAAAGGCCCCTAAATACGATCACTTGGACTTAGTAGGTGAGGTCACCATAAAGGAGCCAATAATACACGAGAATGATGGACCAACAGTCGTAATCATAGATTGCGGCGTGAAATACGGTATCGTGAGGAGTTTATTACGTAGAGGCTTGAGAGTAATAAGGGTACCGAGAGACTGGGATGCTGATAAAATCTTAGAGCTTGAACCTAAAGGAGTCTTAGTAAGCAATGGTCCTGGAAATCCCGAGCTAAACGTCAAGACGATTAAGACAATCAGGGATCTTGTTGAGATAGGCATACCGATCCTCGGAATATGCCTTGGAAATCAGATGATAGCACTAGCTCTTGGGGCCTCAACCTTTAAGTTGAAATTCGGTCATAGAGGACAAAATAAGCCATGCATAGACCTGGAGTCAGGAGTATGCTATGTGACAAGTCAAAATCATGGTTTTGCCATCCGTGAAGACACCTTAAAAGACACTGGTCTTGCACTTTGGTTCCTAAACGCTGATGACATGACTGTTGAAGGAATTAAGCATAGAAAGAAGCCACTAATAGCCGTGCAATTCCATCCAGAAGCATCGCCAGGACCCTATGACACCGAGTACGTGTTTGACCTCTTCGTCAATATGATGGGGGTAAACGGTTAATGGCTAGAGAAACTGCGAAGAAAGTGCTGATACTAGGCTCAGGAGCAATAAAGATAGGCGAAGCAGGAGAATTCGATTATAGCGGCTCTCAAGCTCTTAAAGCCGTTAGAGAAGAAGGTATTGAAACTGTTCTTGTAAATCCAAACATTGCCACGATACAAACAGATCCAAGACTTGCAGGCAAAGTGTATCTCGTACCAGTTCTACCTGAGTTCGTAGCGGAGGTGATAGAGAGAGAAAGGCCTGATGGTATAATGCTCGGCTTTGGAGGTCAAACAGCTCTTAATTGTGGAGTTCAACTATATGACATGGGTATACTGGATAAATATGGCGTTAAGGTCTTAGGCACATCAGTTGAAAGCATAAAGAAATGCTCCGATAGGCTTCTCTTCAAGAAGACGATAGAGGCTACCGGTCTGCCGATGCCTAAGAGCAAGGCTGCTTACGGCATAGAAGAGTCGATAGAGGCTGCTGAGGAAATAGGTTATCCAGTAATGGTCAGAGTCGCCTACACATTAGGTGGCAAAGCATCAGGTGTAGCAAGGAACAGAAAAGAACTCGAAGAAATTGTCAGGAGAGGCCTCGCCCATAGCATGATAAGCCAGGTGTTAATCGAGGAGTGCATATCGACGTGGAAGCAGATAGAGTACGAGGTTATGAGGGACAACCAAGGAGATAGCGTGACTATATGTAACATGGAAAACATACTTAGCATGAGAGTTCACACAGGCGATAACATAGTAGTCGCGCCGTCACAGACTTTGACCAATCGAGAATACCACATCCTAAGGCTAGCATCAATAAAGGCGGCTGAAGCCCTTCAAATTGTCGGCGAATGCAACGTTCAATTAGCTTTGGACACAAACTCCGAGAAGTTCTACATAATAGAGATGAATCCCAGAATGTCGAGAAGCTCAGCATTGGCAT
>Ga0190310_1000282_pt1 | contig 17613 bp, 23 predicted proteins | sample 48700778_MG_FD_165059 | JGI IMG/M metagenome (GOLD analysis project Ga0190310, IMG submission 165059) | Hydrothermal vent sediment bacterial communities from Southern Trench, Guaymas Basin, Mexico - 4870-07-7-8_MG | ecosystem: Environmental > Aquatic > Marine > Hydrothermal vents > Sediment ... | reverse complement strand
TATCACTACTATTTCTTTATGAGAAATACTATAAAAAGATTTTAGATAGTATTATCGAATGGAAATCAATTTATTTCCTATTGAAAAATTATTTTTCGGAATAAACTCGCTTTCATGAGGAGACGGTACTCGTTCGCCCCGCCCGGGGGCGTAGGTAGAGCATCTCGTAGATGCCAGAATTGTTAGTACTAAGAACTTAGTTTCAAACTACCTCGCTATTTTTCTAGCTATATGCTCTTATAGCAATCAATGATAGCCTAACTTAGAATAGATCGCCCAAGTGATAGGGATGCCATCGATTGCTAGGGCTATGTATGAAAGGGGTACTGGAGCTTTTGGAGGATGTAGATCCAAAGGGTGGCGAAGAGGTCATTGTTATTGTGGGAAAGAAACCTAACATAGATTCGTAGGGGTACTTGGTAAGGCCTCAGCTAAAGAGCTAGAGGATTAGGAGGAGATATATATCTTGATCTTCGCGGACCGGACGGGCCAGCCACATAAGCATGCCTACCTCCTAATACGATCTTCTTATGATTGCTTACTTAGAGCTCTTAAGGACCCCTCGACCGCTCTTTTCAGTATTCGGAGTTGCACTCCGGGGTGTACTTGCTATTGGTCTTCGAGTTCCTATTTTTCATCTAGCGCGCTCGCAACTCGCTCAGTGATAAGAGTTGGTTGCAAGCCTACGACAAGCGTGTAGTACATTAATACATATCGTTGTTAAAAAATTACTACTATATGTTGCTTTGAGAGTGTAACTATGGGTAGCTATGTAACCGTAATTCCAAGGAGGTTTGTTCTCGACACCGGAGATGTCGTCGTGCTTACGGCTCGTGATGTTGAGGAGAAGCTTGTGAGGGATACGTTGTTCAAGCTCTGGGTTCCAAACATCGAAGCCGTATACAGGTACCTCACCAGCGTGCAGGGCTTCGAGTTCGCCGCTCTTTCTACTCCTAAGGGTGAGAGGTATAGCTTGAGGAAGGTTATAAGCGATGTTTAGGAGCTCCACTTGAGGCTCTATAGTGATGGATTTATTGATGCTGAGGTCGAGGTTAGGAGGGAGTATATGGAGCACCTAGCTCCCAGGAGGCTTAACGTTGTTTACGAGGCTTTTGAATACTATAGGGATGTCTGCGACAAACTTCACTTGTGATATGTCCCAGCGGGTAAATGGATTATTAAGGTTATTGACCATCTTAATGTCATGTTGCGTCAATCGGATACACTAACTCCTTGGAAGCACGTAGTTCTTGGAATAGTCGTAGCGAGACTGTTATTAATGGTGTTACTGGCTGGCTTGCTGATAGTGATGAAGAGCTTATCGAGCTTGCCCTTAAAATTTGGAGGGAGAGCTACCCGTCTTGGATGAGGTCTAAATGCAGGGAGAAGGCTCTGGAGTTCGACGTTAAGGTTATAGCTAATAGATGGCTTGAGGTTATTAAACGCTTGTAAGTAGCGTGTCCCAATGTGGAAAGCGCTGGCTTACAAGCCTAGCGAGCCCGTTTCTGGGAAATCGCAGCATGTAAAACCGAAGCTGTAAGATCGGCCTAGCTAATGTGAAGCCAACTACCTTACGGTTAAACTTTCCTTCATTGAAAAGCCTTCTCATTCTTTCAGTTTGCTTAGCAATTAGGTGCTGTCTTTCCAAATGTCCACCTTCAGGACCTTGATGGTCTAAAGCAACAGATTTTATCGGATTAAAACAGAGTGGCGAAGTTAGGATGCTGCTTACTTTTCTGTTGTTTAAGCAAGATAGGTCTCTTGAATCACCTCCGATGCGAATGGCTTTTCCAAGATTTTTATTCTGAAAGAGTTTTCTAATATGCTCTATGTTCTTATTTGCTTGAGTAACGAACCTTTGTTCATATTCTATGCCTATAGCATCCATTCCTAATAACATAGCTTCAACAAGCGTAGTACCGATACCAGCCGTTGAATCTGAAACAGGAGATTCATCATGAATTTGCAAAATTGTTCTAGCTAAGCTTGGACGCATCTTAGCCGGATGGTCATTACAAAGGTAATAACTCCTCTCCCTCGCAGATGAAACACTGCCAAAATCCCATAAGCTAACCAAGATATCCTTATCAGCCGTGCCTTTAGGAAACATGCTTGAATTTTAAAGCTGTCGAAGTGTATTTCTAGTTGAAAAGAATTAAGTTCGTAATTTCCTATCTCTTCCTAATTATTCTTTCTATATATTCAATTATCTCTTTGTTTAACGCGGGATTAAGTGATATTGTCTTACCTCCTTTATGAACTAGCAAATATCCCTCCTTAACAAGCTCCTTAATCAGCCTCTTAATCCTCTTTCCATTTCTCTTAACCTTCTTAGAAAGCCAATGCACTAAGCTGTCTACAGGTAGATACTTTGCTCCCCAACAACCTTTCCTCATAAGTCTATTCATTATATCCGCCTTAATCTCCTCATCGCTGTAAATCTTTGGGTTCACTTATAATACCTTTAGAAGATAACATTTAAATACTTTATTCTCCAGTTGTTATGTATGGTTAAGTACTTATCCGGGTGAGAAGGATGCCTGAAGAATTATACGCGAAGAAAGAGTATGAATCGATTTTAATAAAGACTCTAGGCGATTCCCCTAAGCTTAGGATTATAGACTTCTTCCTAGACAATCCGTTATTCGATTTTACTAAGAAGGAGGTCATTGAGGCATTGGGTATGAGTAAGCAGACATTCTACAAGTATTTTCCAGATTTAGAGAAGTATGGGATAGTTAAAGTGTCTAGAAAGATAGGTAGGGCAAAGTTATACAGGATAAATCTAAAACACCCATTAATAGGAATGCTTAGAGAGTATGAAAAGAAAATATCACTACAAATAGCTGAGGAGGAAGGTGCAGTAGCCGTAAAGTTATAGTTATTACCTCCGTTTATTCATTTGCTGCTTATAGGTCCATTTCTTCAAATCCTCTAGCTTCCTTCTCTCTAGCTCCGTTGACTTCTTCCTGTAAACTCCTATTTTCTTAGCCTGCTTAGGATAATACTTGGAAAAAAGATAAGTGTAGATGTTATATCAATCCTCTGAAAATGGAGTAGCTAAGCTAGCTGTATGCATGTGAACCATAGCTTCATAGTCTGCAGCTGTATTAGAGAACGGATCCTTAAGTCTCTCGATAGTAATCCCATTCCTCATCTCTTCAATAACCGGATTTTTAAATCCCCTGAAAACAACAATGGGGGTGAACATCCTTCTAATGAGTTTCTCAAGCTTATCAACCACTCGCTCACCTTTGTATTCAACGTAGATATAAAACACACCTAAGCTGCCTGTGAGGTAGAGGTCTAGAGAGACTTTATCGTTTTCATAGATATCTTCTCTAAAGCTTACGGGAACTACCTCAAGCTTTCCATAAACTTCTTCATAAGCTTCTATTACTCCATAAGCAAAAAGCTGAATGGAATTGTATCATTGTATTCAGTAGCCTGATTTAATCCGTCACCTACTAAGCTAATTCTAGACCTCTTGTCATTCCAACTAAGCTTTAGGGAGATCCTCTTAGGCCTTGATTTTATATATTGCCTTGCAAGCTTCTTAACCAATTCCTTTACGTCTTCCTTCATGTGTTTAGATAGAGGGGACTTAGAAATGAATTTTACAGATATATGGAGATTCCGTTAACTTCTCGTTAGCGTAATATCTAAAAAATACATAAAAAGTTACGAAGGTAGTGAAGAACTAGAGCGGCGTGGTCCTATTAGCCCTAATAACCGCGCTTAAGCCTGAGAATAGAGTTTTTCCCGACATTGGATCGAGGACTGCTGCGTTTCAGTGATGACAGGAGAAGCGATCCGAATGTAACTACTTTTTCACGCGTAGCTCAAAACCTTATTTAAGCCCTCAAGCTATCGATCGTTAAGAGGGAGCTGGGAGTGAGCGCTGTCGATAAAGCTTTGAAAGTGTTGGTATATACCTTCACTATGGTCACGGCAGTTCTAGGCATTTACACCGCCATAAAGTTGTTGGAGCTGGATCCTGTCCAAGAGCTTCTGGCAGTCCTTATATGCACTCTCGTGGCCTCGCTAATAACCATCGCCTTAAAGCTAGGCAGGGTTGAGGGCAGGTTAGAGAAGTAGCTACGCTACTATTGCTCCTAGGGCCGCGAAAACCCGCCGAGGGCCACGCTTAGAACCTTCTGGACGTCGCTGATCCTTCCGTCAATCCTATCGATTTCCGCCGTTAGCCTCTCGCCCATCTCCTCGATCTTCGCTACAATTTCCTCAATTCCTATCGCAACGCTTTTCTCCATCCCATCTACCCTGATCGCAAGGACTACGATGTTAACGTCAATCCTATGAATTAGCTCCTCACTTCGCTAAAGCAGCACTTAATATCGCCAATGTTCTTCTTCACTGGCCGGGCGCTCATCTAGCCTGCTCAAACGTCCTCAAGCTTGGAAAACCTCTCTTCAACGTCGTTGCTCGAGAATTGAACCCTAGCATCAAGCCAATGCCGCTTCGGCCTCCCTCTCACCTGAATCCCCGCTATCCAGAAAAATTCTTAAGGCTTCTCCGATGACGCTTATTTAACGAGTAGAAATGGCCCTTCTTGATGATGCTTTTAAGGCGTTAGAGCATGCGAAGAGGGAGTACGAGGAGTACCTTAGGACGAGGGATTACATGAGGCTTAGGAATGCCTGTGAAAAGGGCTGGCTTGCAGTAGTCCTCGTAACGGACCACTTAATTACTTGCGCGGGCGTGGAGAGAGCTCATGGGAGAGCCGAGAGGGCTGAGCTCTTGGAAGAACTAGAAGAGCGCGTGGACAAGGTCAAGAGGCTAGGCATATCGGACAGGATGTGGGCTAGATCTCAAGACTTCACTCAGAGGGGTTCTGTGAGAGTTGGATAAGCGATAAATCCCTAGAAAGAGAGCTTAAGAAAGTCGAGGAATATCTAAACGACGTGAAGAGCCTAGCGGAAGTAGTCTCTTTAAGGAAGAGCGTGCTAAGGCCGATCTTGACGGAAATCAAGGAGAAGTTTAAGAGATAGCTATTTCCATAATCTTTTCATGAGATTTGAGGATAGTAGCTGACAGAGTACGGCTAACGTTGCCGAAGCTTTCAATTCCCTTTTCATGAGAGACGTGGAAGCTTAAGGTGTAGGTTTTTTCATGTTCAGCGTTAGGGCCTTGGTTGAGAGGCTGTTTGAGAGAAATAAGGTTCCATGGAACCTTAAGGTTTTGGCTAAGTATTTCCAAGCCTTCAATCTGAGGATAGGGCTCTAAGATAGTTATGTGGAAGTGGTTGAAGGTGGCTTCTGGAATAAGCGTCGGGCGATGGGTATGCGTCGAAGTTAACGGCCTAAATTACTGGATCTGCTCAGCGAGGAGCTCCATGGCTCGGGGAAGCCCCGGAAGAGCCTGCCGTATCGATGTCGTTCGAGCTAGCTAAACCATCCTTCAAATAGAGGGCGTTCTTCGATGAAGTAACTGCAAGCTTGAGGCGCAACCTGAAATGGAGCCGTGGAATACCGAACCATTCCGCGGTCGTTCACATACTATAATAAGCCACCTAAGGAGGAATCCTTAGATCATCACGTCCTCTCCCCTATGGAACGGTTAATACTCCATACCCGACGCCTCCTTCAACTTTATAGAGAACGTTTAAATATTGTGAAGGTACTTTTTGGGTGATATATGGGTGTTCAAGTTAAGGTTCTTCAAAAAGGTAAGATAACCATTCCGGTTGAGGTTAGGGAAGCGCTGGGAATTAGAGAGGGCGGTACCTTGACGTTGGAGGTGCGCGGTGGACACATAGTCCTGCTTCCGAAGAGAACTGTTTTAAACCCGACCGAGGTGCTTGATGGCCTTCTTGAGGGCATCTCCATGAGGGAGCTTATTAAAGAGGAGCTTAAGGAGGCTGCGGCGGCTAGAATTAGAAAGAAGCTTGAGAGGAGCATGTTAGAGTGAGGTTCGTGGATGTAAACGTGTTTCATATACGTTCTTGTTAGATCACTGAGAGAAGATTACCACCTATGCAATAGTGTAATTTTGACAAAATCCCAATTATTCCTAACGTTAACCTTACCATATACGTCATTTACAATCTCGGGTTCTCTGCTTATACCTTCTATTCCCGCCTCTATAACGTCTATCGCCTTAAATGCTAGACTAAGCATTATCCTCGATGTTAATGGGTTCATACCTCTCATTAGTTTACCGACCAATCTTCTGGAATTACGAGCGCTTAGTTTCCAGCCAGCTATCATGCAATCAATAGCTTCCTTTGGTAGTTTTGATAAGTATGTGAAGCCCGTTTTCCTTGACCTCTCTATTATCGAGCCTCCCATCGGTATCAATAGCAAGGGGAAAGTCCATCCGATAAAACCCTCGCTCTTCAAATTATCTATTAACTCCGTAGTTGCTACATAGTCATCCGGTGTCGCATCGGGAAACCCTATGATGTACGTGTAGCATGGATACCAATACACATCGTTAAACAGTTTTGAAGATTCGATTAAGATATTCGGCCAGTCTTCAGGCTTCCAAGGATATACCTTTCCTCTGAAGTACTTCCTCACGAGTCTCGGGCTGGCAGATTCTAGACCTATTTGAGGGAACGCCGGATTATCGTCGCTTAACTCTTCGATTTCCGAGATATACTTAACTGCATCCTTCACGGCTAACGCCGAAGAAGAGGATACGTGCGAAAACCCTATACTCCTCGAAGCTCCGTACTTCTCTGCCAAATCTACTGCTGATTTAAACAGCTTTTTAACCGCATCGGAGTTCGGTCGGAGACCGTTAGCACCGTAAAGCAGTACGTCTTCCGCAATGAAGCTTATACCTTTTACGCCGTTCTCCAGGTTTAATTCTACTTCTTTCATAATATTATCCAAGGGGATCGACCTGAACTTCCACATCGTTGGATTGCAGAAGTGACACCTCCTTGGACATCCTCTCGTAACTTGAACTAGTCCATTTCTACTTGGTGTTGTTATGAGTGGAATCTTATCTACAGGCGCGGATTCCCCTTGCACGTATCTCGGCACTTCTTCGCCATTAAGGATTTTTCTAACGATAGCAGGATATGTTATCTCAGATTCGCCATCGTACAAAACATCTATCCCGTACTCGTCTTCGTATCCTCTCAACTGCCAGTTACCGGGACCGCCTACTATAACCTTGAATTTATACTTCTCCTTCAAAGACTTTATTTCGTATATAAGCTTCTCAAATTCAAGTTCCGTACAGGTCTTACCACCTCCACTTAACGCTTTTAACGTCCACGAAACCGGAGCTAAACCTTTTGGGTCAACTACATGTACTCCAACTATCTCCGTATCTCTATCAATGGCCTTCCTTATCATATGTGGAGGGGTAACAACCACGTCTTCTCTGCTAAGCCCAGAAGCGAGTAAGGACGCCTCTACTTTACTTAGAGCATAAGGAGCGTACTTTGCCCTTAAACCGTCTACTGGCGTCTTAGGTGCGAGTACGCGATATTCTATACCCTCAGGAACGAGTCTATATGGTAAGCACAAACCAAATCCAAGGAAATCATAGCCGTGGTAATCTGTGAATAGAGCTCTATCCGCCGTTAAAACTATCTTTGGCATTTTCAATCGCCCTTTACTATAAATCTGAGCATCTTTACGGCTCCTAGAATAGCCCTTTTGAATATAAAGCCCTTTCTCAAAATCAGATCTTTAATTAGATATGATGGACGTACGTAAAACGATAGATATGCTTTCTGAAGCATTTTCACTATCTGCCGACTGGTGAAATTTTTCAATTTCATTACGGGATCTAGAGTCGTGTACTTTCTCCAGTTGAAGGTCAATATGAGCTTCTTTGTCAATGCGTATTCCCATAACCTCGTCCCAGGGTAAGGAGTGGCTATAGTGAACTGAGCATAATCTACGCCTACCTTTTTTGAAAATTTTATTGTCTTCTCCACATCCTCTTTTGTTTCATCTGGAAACCCTATAATGAACGCTCCTAAGGCATTAAGTTTGTGGCTTTTCGCTTTCTTAACTGCGACAATCGATTGCTCTAGAGTTATTTTCTTGCCTATGAAATTCAAGGTTTTTTGAGAGCCAGATTCAATTCCAAAGTACACGGTGTGACATCCGCCTTTTTCCATCGCTTGGGCGATCTCATCTGTAAATGTATCAACTCTGGAAGATGCAGACCAAGAAATATCGAGCCCTTCCTCCCTTATCCTCTTGGCAATTCTTACCGCTCGTGGTCTGTTCAAGGTAAACTCGTCATCTAAGAACTCTATCTCTCTAATCCTATACTTTTCGTGAAGAAGTTTCAATTCTTCAATTACCCTCGAATCGCTGTGCCCCCTCCATCTCTTTCCAAACTGGAGAGAGGAGGAACAGAATATACAGTTGAATGGACATCCTCTGCTCGTGATTACGGTTCCAAACCTCACCCCACCGGCCTGATACTTCTCCATAGGGAGCAAATCGTAGGATGGCATGGGAATCGCATCGATATCCTTTATAAGAGGGCGTGGAGGGTTGTTCTTTACCTTCCCACCTCTATTTATGCTAAGCCCTAAAATGTTCGAAGGATCCTCATTTCTCTCCAAAGCATTAACAAGCTCTTTGAACGTTACCTCTCCCTCTCCCCTCACTATGAAGTCGATATAGGGACATTCTTTAAAAGTCCTATCTGGCACGAAGGTTACGTGAGGACCGCCCATCACCACCTTCACATTCTCGTTATATCTCTTTGCCATCTCCGCAACTACGTATGCGTCGGGCATCATCGAGGTCGTCGAAGATATACCCACAATATCGGGGTTGAACTTTCTTATCACTCTTTCTACGTCTTCATAGTCGTAATCTTCAGCCAGAGAATCGACGATGCGGACATCATGCTCATCTCTCACCATGGAAGCCAGGTATGCTAGTCCTAAGGGAGGACCTGTCGTTCCAATAACGTTTTTAATCGCGCTTATAGTTGGAGGGGAGAGGAGCAGTATCCTCATCTCAAACTCACCTCGTTTAAAGAGCGCTCCTTTCCATGGCGTATACCACCTATATCGGAGGCTAGGGCGCCTCCGTAGGATGTCCATACTCTACATCCTCCTAAGCGCGCTTGAGTGGATGGGTATAATAGGTGCAATTTTTCAGCATTCCTATCCGCAAATCCGTTATCCGTTACCTTACGGCGGTTTACTATCACCGCCCCACTTAGATCCCTTCTTCTCATCTATATCTACCTCCTTCTCAACTTTTCCGAGGAGCTCTATTCTTCTTTATGCGCTTTAGAAGTTTTAATTTTTTCTTTTCAACTAACGAATTCCGCACTACCTCCAGCTGTTCGGAACGCACTTTTCCATTAGTGACTGCCTCCAGGTGATTAGTTATAACTGGTCCCTTTCTGTTTGATTTTTCTCGTACTTAATCTTAGCATCTCTACTCTCATTTTCGTGAAGATATAGCGTTAAGGGACTTTAGTGGAAGCGTCTTCCAACTCGGCTAGGCGGATAACGGAGACGATATTTCCATAAAAGATTTTAAAAAATTTCGTAAATTTATAAAATTCCCCCTTCCTATGCTTGAGAGGTGATTTCCATGGAAGTGAGGATTCTAGGCATAAACGGTTCGCCGAGAAACTATGGCAACTCATATAAGTTGCTATCGGTGGCTTTAAAGGCTGCCGAAAAGGAGGGAGCGAAAACCGATCTCGTAAATCTGTACGATTATAAGATAAACCCATGTATAGGGTGCTTAAGCGACGATCTAGTCAAATGCAAGTATCCGTGTATAATAGAGGATGAAATGAAGATTTTATACGAAAGGGTACTTAGATCCGATGGCCTAATAATATCATCTCCCGTGTACTGGTTCGGGCCGTCCGGTCACCTCAAGAACTTCATAGATAGATTGACGGTGTTTGAAAACATGATATACGTAGAGGGTAGATGTTGGATAGAGGGTAAGGTGGTGGGCTTAATAGCCGTAGGAGCGGATAGCGGTCACATACAGCTAATATCTAACTTAATGGCCACTTTCAACTCGATGGGAATGGTAGTTCCTCCTTGGGCCTTAGCTTACGCTACCACTAGCGGAGACGTTCTAGAAATAAGGAATGCAGTACTAGATGCCGCTAACGTAGGTAGATCCGTAGCCATTATGACGAAGATACTTAAAAAGGGCAATATAGTCTGGTACGATTCAAATCTGCTAGATAATATGGAAGATGAATTAAAACGAGTGAAGAGGGAAGCCTGGAAGAATAAGAGGGAGAAGGTTAAGACCTCTCCCCTTCGCTAACTTTCTCCACAAAGGTCGCTTCCGCTAAGTACTCCTTAAAGCTCTTCAACGTGTAACTCATGGTCCAGTGTTTTAACACGTGATCTTCGAATCGATCCGCTCTAACCTTTTGTTTACATATGCCGCATACCTTGTACTCCCTCATCCTCTCACCCTATTTTTCAAAAATTTTAATGTACGTTATAACCTTTTATTTACCTAATCACTAGTAAGAATAGATGAGACCGACAGGATTTACCGAGCTACCGCTACACTGGGGAAAGGCTCCGAAATGGTTAGTTGATAGAATGAAAAAGCTCTCCTACCAAGTAGCGTACTTAATAATAGAGGATCAGGGAAGGAGAGGTTTTCTGGAAAAGCTATCGGATCCCTTTTGGTTTCAGGCCTTCGGTTGTTTATTGGGCTTCGATTGGCATAGTAGCGGGCTAACTACGGTAACTACCGGCGTTTTGAGGAGCTCTCTCTCAAAGGGAGATCTCGGGGTAATGATAGCTGGAGGGAAGGCAATGGCCAAGAAAACTCCCGAACAAATAGAGGAAATAGCTAACTCGTTCAACATAAGCAGCTCTAAGCTAGAGGAGTGGATAAGGGCTAGTAGGCTTACAGCTAAGGTCGATTCCGTAGCTATTCAGGCTGGATACGGCCTCTACCATCACGCCTTTATAGCTACGGAAGACGGAGATTGGGCCGTAATCCAGCAAGGCATGAACCCTGAAAATAGGTTAGCGAGAAGATATCATTGGGTCAGCTTTAAGATAAGGGATATGGTAAACGAACCGCATTCGGGCATTATAGGATATAAATCGAATAAACCGGTATTGAACATGGTAGCGAGGGAATCGGAAGGGGCTAGGAGTGCGAGCGTTGATATAGCTAGAGATATAGGCGCCTTAGCAGCTCTTAAACGCCTTCAACTAAGGGTTAAGTCCATCGATAGTTGGACGGGTAGAGTAAGTAGGGAATGGGTAGATATCGAGGGCTTTAGAATGCCGGTAAAGGTAAATTGGGCAAAGCTTAAGGCTTTATACGAGTATCAACCTAAGAACTATGAAGAACTGCTTCTCTTTAAGGGGGCTGGAGCTAAAACGATTAGGGCTTTAGCACTTGCGTCCGAGCTAATTTACGGGGAGAAACCTAGCTGGAGAGACCCCGTTAAATATTCATTCGCACATGGAGGTAAGGACGGAGTTCCATATCCCGTAGATAGGGGAACTTATGAAAGAACGATTTCGCATTTGAGAGAGGTGATAGAGGCTTTAGAGCTCGGGTCTGAAGATAAAAAGCTAATCCTAAAAAGACTTTCTAAACTATTTTCTTTAAGTTAATAGGTAAAATAGCTTATGCAGTTATAACCTAAATACATGCTAGTACAAGAGAAGATCTTACCGTTCATAGCGGTTATAGTGGTAACCATCCTCGTAGCATACCTAGTTAACAGATTCATGATAAAGGCGCTATCTCCGATATCTAAAAGAAATCCCAGCTTAGCTACTCTTCTACAATTCTTGAGAAGAGTAATAGTCTTAGTAATAGTCTCAGTAATGCTATTTTCCGGGATATCACAGCTGTACCCAGAAGCTGGAAGCGTAGTATCGTCCCTGTTATTAACGGCGGGTTTTATATCCATAGTAGTCGGTCTAGCTGCTCAATCTAGTCTCTCTAATATAATATCAGGATTAGTAATAGCATCTTCCCAATCTTTAAGAATCGGGGATCTAATAAACTTCAGAGGGGAGTATGGATGCGTTGAGGATATAACTCTAACTAGAGTTATTATAAGAACGTGGGATAATAAGAGGCTTATAATACCTACCTCGGTCTTCGATTCCGAAGTAGTTACTAACTACAGCTATGGAGATCCTACTATGATACTTTACGTGGATACGTCAATATCTTATGAATCGGATTTAGAGAAGGCTATGCAGATAATGGTAGAAGTCGCAAAGTCCCACCCCGACTTTCTTCCTAAAGAAGGCCTTCCTAAGGCTTTAGTAATGGAACACGGAGAATCCGGCATATCCCTAAGGCTTATAACGTGCGCTAGGGATCAGTTAACGGCGTGGTACATGCATAGAGATCTACTAAAGGAAATTAAGAAGAGATTTGACGAGGAGGGAATAGAAATACCCTATCCGAAAAGAAGTTTAGTGATAAGTAGAGAGGATAGGAAATTCATTAAGGAGCTATTTAATTCGAATTCAGTCGGTTAAGAATTTTTTATGATAACTAGCTTGGAGATACATTTTTAGCTTAACCTATGGATAGTTAGAACAAGGTGAAAAAATGGTGGATGAAAGAATTTCTAGAATAGCTGAGATTCTAGTGGATTATTCTACTCAAATTAAAAAGGGAGACCGCGTTCAGCTCGTAACCGATTACGAAGCTAAAGACCTCGCTCTAGAAGTCTATAAGCTTTCCTTACAAAGGGGAGCATACGTGCGCGTAAAAACGGACCTTCCAGGCAGGGCTTATATATTCTATAAATACGCCTCTGAAGATCAAATAAAACACTTTCCGGAGGTTGAATACTTTGAAATAAAAAATACGGACGTATACATAGCAATTAGAGCGCCAGACAACGTCAAGGAGCTATCCAATATCGATCCCAAGAAGATAGCGGATAGGTATAAGGTGTTGAAGCCTATTTTAGATTGGAGAGTTGAGAAAACCCGATGGGTCATATTTTACTACCCTACCAACGCCCTAGCTCAGGAGGCAGGGATGTCTCTACAAGAATTCGAAGACTTCGTATTTTCGGCCTGTTTAGTAGATTGGAAGAAGATGGTAGAAGATATGAGGAGGATAAAGGAAGCAATCGATAATACCGATAAGGTAGTGATAGAATCGTCGGATACCCATTTAGAATTTAGCGTAAAGGGAAGGAGATCCGTAATGGGAGACGGCACTAAGAATATGCCCGATGGCGAGGTCTTTACGAGCGTAGTCGAAGATTCCGTAAACGGAGAGATATATTTCGATATCCCAGCCGTTTACATGGGAAATGTAGTAGAAGGCATTTACCTGAAGTTCAAGGATGGCTTAGTTGTAGAAGCGAAAGCGAGGGAAAACGAAGAGTTCCTATTAAAGATGCTAGAAACCGATAGGGGATCTAAGAGGATAGGGGAGTTCGGCATCGGCTTAAATTACAATATAACGAGGCCCGTAAAGAACATCCTCTTCGATGAAAAAATAGGAGGGACGATACACTTAGCTCTGGGAAGGGGGTATGAGGAAACTCTAAGCAAAAACGAATCCGCTATACACTGGGATATGATTAAAGACTTGAGGAAGGACGGTAAGATATACTTTGACGGAAAGCTCGTAATGGAGAAGGGAAGATGGTTAATATAGGATCGTTTAAGATATAGGAGGAGAGGGAGGGGCGCGAATGGAGCCTAGGTATGTTCGAGCTGAAGTAGTTGAAGTGGGATACTCAGATGAAACGAGGGTAGAAGGCGTATTAATTTTAAGATCTATAAAGGGAGGGACATTCATTATGGGCTCTTTCGGAGGAGAAGTATCCCTCCATATTTCTAGGTTTTTATCGGGAGATAGGACATCAATACCTACAATTTACCAGATGTTAAGCGAGCTAGCCGATTACGAAGGCTTATCTTTAGAAAAGGTAGAGATATATAAGAGAGGAGGAGTTTTAAGAGCTAATCTCTACTTCGTTGGAAGAGATAAGAAGATAAAGCTTTCAAATTATAGGGCCTCAGACGCTATAGCTCTAGCTTGTTACTACAACGCTCCCATTTTTGCGGAGGAATCGTTGTTTGCGGGGGAAGAGCTTTAGCACAATTTACATTCCGATTTGCTAGTATTAACACGCCTAATTATAACTTTTTAAAGAGATGTTTAAGTTGGTCGTGTGAGGGAAGTGAGCGAAGGTAGAGCTTTCATAAGAGAGGTAATACTGGAGAACTTCATGAGCTATGAGTATGGAAGAATAACGTTTAAGCCAGGGTTAAACGTTATTGTTGGGCCAAATGGAGCTGGCAAGTCGACAATTTTAATAGGAATATCCGTTGCTTTAGGGCAATCATTTACTGAAAGAGCGAAGAAACTTTCAGATCTAGTTAGGAGAGGGAAAGAGATAGCGAGGGTAACATTAGTATTAGATAACTCCCCTGTGAACGGAAAGAGACCTCTTCCGTACAAGAAGGATACGGTTTTATTATCCAGATACATTAGGAAGGATGGTAGCTACTGGTTTGAAATAGATTACAAGGAGGTATCTAAAATCGAAGTAGTTGAGACTCTAAGAAAGCTGGGGTTAAATCCGGAGAACCTCTTAATTATAATGCCTCAAGGCTTTATCGATAAATTCATCGTTATGTCTCCAGAAGAAAAGCTGAGAATGGTAGAGGAAGCAGTTGGAATTGCATCGATAAGGGAGAATTTAAAGGAGGCGAAGGAAAGACTGGAGAACATCCTAAAGGATGAGGAAGAGCATCAGAGCCTTTTAGAAAAGGCTACTGAATCCATGGAGAAATGGAGAGAGCAGTATGAGAGGCTTATCGAGTATAGGAGGTTAAAAAAGAGGCTCGAAGAAGTGAGGGTAGAGAAGGCCTGGGCTTTAGTCGACAAGCTCGAAAAGTCATTGTTTAACTTAAAAGAAAAGAGAGGGAAGCTGGAGACCGAACTACGTAGGCTAGAACTTAAATCGTTAGATGAAGAGAAGGAATATGAAAGCGTGATGGATAAGTTAAATGCGACAGTAAACCAGCTCATTGAGGATCTCGGTCCTATACAGGAAATGGCTAGAAAAATAGGATATCTAAGCGCTAGCTCCTCTACGAATGAGGAAGAGGAAAAGAAGCTATCTAGAAAGCTATCCGATTTTTCCAAAAAATTAAGCTCCATTCCCAAGGTAGCCGAGCTCCTAGCTATTATAAAAGGAAAACTAGAGGTTACGAGGTACAGAATAAGTCAAATTAAATCGGAGATGAGGAAGCTTGAGAGAGAGATAAGGGAAGTAGAGGAGGAATTAGAGAGGGAAAGAGAAAGCGCTGAACGGATAGGGAAGAGACCTAGTGAAGTAAGAAGCTTAACTGAGGTGGAGGATGAAGAGAAGACCATCTTAGCACAGCTTAAAGCTATAGGGGCAGTAGCCGAAGAGGCCGAAAAAGCGTATTTAGACTTAAAGAACAAAATAGAGGAATATAGAGCTAAGCTAGAGCAAGTTAAGGAAAATAAAAGAGCGACTCTAAAGGAGATAGCCGAAAGGAGCAAGGAGTGGAGAGCCGTAATAAAGGGCCTTTTAAAAAGCATCGATCGGGAATTCCAAGCTATCTTAAATACCCTAAATACCCATGGTCACGTTGAGCTAATTAACGAGGAGGAGCCGGATAAAGCGGGATTGATCTTAAAGGTGGGAGCTAAGGGCACTCCTCTAGTTACATTAGATGCCTACACACAAAGCGGTGGAGAGAAAAGCTCTACGGTTATGGCCTTCCTTTTAGCGACGCAAAAACATGTGTTATCTCCGTTTAGAGCCGTAGACGAATTCGACGTTCATATGGATCCAGTAAATAGGGAACTGTTCTTTAAGGCGATACATTCATACTTTAAAGAGGAAAAGGACGTACAGTATATCGTTATATCTCCCGGGTTTCCTCCATTCTTTGATCCCGATGTTCATTACATTATGGTGCAGAAAACGGTTAGGGGGAGCGAATTAAAGGTGATAAGTCGTGAGGCGAGATAAGCTAATACGGGAGAGAATAATTGATCTCCCTAGGGAGCTAGAGAGGAGCGGGGCTGATCCATTTTTGGTTGACATCAAGGACCTCTTAGAGAAGCTAAAGAGAAAGAAGAGGAACGTAGAGCTCTTAAAGCTCGATTCTAAAGCTTTGAATTCTGTATCTAAAATCGTTGAAATGCAGGAAAAGTGGGTAGTTGACGCGTTAAAAGGGCTAAGAGTAGATCCAGATTTAGTGAGGGAAAAGATCAAAAAGCTTAGCTTAAAGGAGATCTCTAGCGTGCTTTCTAAAAATTTCTATCCAATTATAGGGCTAAAGAGGATATCGGTCGAAAGGTTAAGGGACGGCTTAGTTTACTGGGAAATAGTAAGACCATGGGGTAGTTATGAGGAGCCCGCTCCTATAGCTTATAAGGATTTAGCTACGGAGACTCTAAGCCTAACTCCCGAAAGCGTGAAGGAGAAAGCAAATAAACTATACGTAGAATTAACACCGTTATTAGAGAAGGGTCCTATCGATTATCGTTCATACCTATCAAGGTTTCCCGAAAAAGAGAGGCTAGAGAAGGCCTTCTTGCTAGGATATCTAGCCACTATAGGGAAAATAGCCCTGAAGAAGGAACCTCTAACTAAAACCATCTTGATATTGAAGCCTGGAAAAGGAGAACCCTTCAGCATAGCGATAGAGGTGAGCGAAATTGGGAGAGGAAGAGGAGCTTAGGGAGAAGGGTATTAAAGCCTTAAAAATGCTCCTCTTCGAGGGATCAACCCCTGGGCTAAAGGGCTGGGAGCTCAAAAGGAGGCTTGGTAAGGACTACTTAGCCGCTTTAGAGGTAGCTAAGGTAGAGGCCGATAAGCTAGGCCTTAGGATAGTGAAGGTAGAAGATGAAGAGGATAAATCGCCTGAAAAGGCTAGGTACGTGTTACAGCCTAAAGAGCCTTTACGAGAAGCCGAGCTTAGTAAGTGGCTTAGAATCGAAGAGGCCGCAGCTCTCGCTATAATAGACGTAGAGCTTAACTTGAGAGGGGGAATGGTTCAGAGGAAGACAATAGAGAGGATATTAACTCAGAAACTGCCTAGCTGGAGGGTGAAACAGATATTCGATAAGCTGAAGAGGCTTAATTACATCGAAGAGGACGGGGATATCTTGAGGAAGGGATGGAGAATGATCGTAGAGATAGATGAACCGGGCCTTCTAAAGGACGTAATATCCAAGGCTAAGGAAACCTAGTTCACTTAAACCTTCTCAAGATAGCCTTTCTCTCCTCATCCAATAGGGCTAAAAGCAGGTCATCCCCAACCTTCTTTTCTAGCATCTTCTTCAATCTGTTCAAGTTGACCTTAAAACATAACCCTTCAACCGCTACCTTTCCGTGCTCCGCGATCATTTTCCTAACTTTTTCTATTTTATTAGCGAGCCTCTTCATTCCTAGCGGCATTAAAGCCTTCCTTCCCATCCTACTAAGAACTATCTCTACGATTTCAACTCCCTCGTCAACTACCGATATGTTTAAGGATTTACACTGTGGACAACGTGGCGGATCCTCTAGCTCTCCAACTATTACCTCCGTTGCAGACCAACAAGATAGACAAGCCAGCGTCTTCCTACACCCATCTATTCTAGCTTTCGTGCTTTCAATTAACAACCTCTTCAT
>Ga0190310_1000281_pt1 | contig 17641 bp, 23 predicted proteins | sample 48700778_MG_FD_165059 | JGI IMG/M metagenome (GOLD analysis project Ga0190310, IMG submission 165059) | Hydrothermal vent sediment bacterial communities from Southern Trench, Guaymas Basin, Mexico - 4870-07-7-8_MG | ecosystem: Environmental > Aquatic > Marine > Hydrothermal vents > Sediment ... | reverse complement strand
CAACATATTTTCCAGCCTTCGTCTTTCCGCCGCTCAGAGGCACGTTATCGAACTCCGCCACACCCCTCGAATCCGTTACGGCTGAGGTGAAGTTCTCGGCGAGCCTGTTGCTGAGCCAGACCCTGACTCCCCTGACCGGGGCGCCATCCTCATCAAGGACCTTCACGTAGAGCCTCGCCAAGTCCATGACTATGTATAGCTGCCCGCTGGACAATAGCTCCCGCTCCTCGAAGTGGATCGGAATCTCCCCCACCCTCGTCCGCAGAGTTATGTTGAATCTATATTTCCCGACGTCTTTAAGGTCCGAGGATGGGATGTTCTCGAAGATGGCTGAACCATTTAGGGCGCGCTTACTCTCCCTAAATCCCCCAGCGGACAGGGTGATCGTGGTCTTGGGAACAGGCTCCCCCTCCAAGTTCGTCGTCGTCACCTTCAGGGTGATCAACGGGAGGGTTAGATTGATCTGAATGGATGGCTTTGAGACGTTCAGCCTTTCCTCAAAATACGTCACCGAGCCCTTAAAGACCTTGAGGGAATATTCTCCGATATCTGGGAGACTACTATATGGGATGTACTTGAAGCTCGCAATCCCATCGGCGTTTGAAGAGGTTCTCATATGGAACTTCTTGGTTGAGCTGCTGAGCGTAACAACCACCTTTTCAACGGGCTTCCCATCGAGATTCAGTAACCTCAGATTCATCCTCGAGAGGAGGGCGACCGCCTCAAGCTTCCTTTGAGCCGGATAATCGAGCTCCCCTGAAAAAACCTTCACATCCTTGAAGATCACGGACACGTCATATCTTCCGGGCGTTAGCTTCGTGAAGGTCGCGTATCCGGTGGAGTTCGTCAAAAACCTGAAGGTCTCTCCATCCTTGGCGAGTAGAACCTCAACGCCCCTCATAGGCTCTCCAAACGGGTCGACGACTCTTATCACGGCTGGCTTCTGATCCCGTTCGGCAAATGTTATCGGTGCCGAGGCCACTAATATTGTGATGAGGAGTGTCATGATGAGCTTTCTCGACGCCATCCCCTTCACCGCCAACTATCCAATCTCTTAAATGAATGCCTCAAATTATATGTATGGATCAGGAATTCATGAGCCTCTCTCAAGGTCTCCCTAGCGGTCCTGAAGGTGAGCCTCTTTAACGCGTTCTCATAATCGAGCCAAACATATCCGATATGCTCGTAGGAGAGCGTCACCTCCTTTGTCGGAGCTCTGGCGAGATAGAAGACGACGGTCTTCTTGACCAACTTCCCAGACTTCCTATAATAGTAATGTATTTTCTTCCTGAACCCGGGGATTATCTCTATATCCCTTATCCCGGTCTCCTCCCAAACCTCGCGCCTGACGGTCTCCAGCTCCCCCTCGCCCGGCTCGATCTCACCCTTCGGGAAATCCCAGTGTCCAGCACCATAGCGGAGTAAGAGATATTCGATCACAAGATTCCTATAGAATAGCACGGCTCCAGCGGATCTCTCGAAGATCATCTCAACCGCCTCTACAGATCTCTAGATAATCTCTGATTCAAGGTATGAAATATATGCTATTCCCTCGGCTGCGTTCCTAAAATCCTCCTATTTAAATTCTGCTTCAATCGCGGGATCATTATGTGAGCGTCGCTGGGGACGGATAGCTGGAAAAGCAATTAAGGATCTTCGCCCAATAGAGTTACATGAGTAAGGGTATCGAGGAGATACTTAGGGATTTGATCGAGAGGAGGGATGACCCGGTTTACAGGGCGGCCGTAGACATCTTGAAAGCCCTCTACATACTCTATGGATCCGCCTGGGAGAGCGAGCTAAAGGATACCTTAATGGGGTTATGGAGCATTAGGGGGTTAAGCCTAAGCGAGGCGGGGGAGATTGAGGGGAGGATCCCGGAGGCAGCCGAAGCCCTCAAAAAATTGGGTGTGATAAAGGTTGAGGAGAGGTTCAGGGCGGATCTCGGGAGATCCGAGCCCGTCAAAGAGAGATTCTATGAGGTCAATAATCTGACGGCCTTACTGAGAGCATTCAGCTCGGACCAAGAGATAGATCGCTACCGCTATGAGATTTTAGGCATGGTTTAGCGCCTAAACCTTAGCTAGGCTTCTCTGCGCGACTCCGGATCAGCTCGCGGTAGGTCTCCATATATTCTCGAACAACTTTCTGTATCGTGAACTTCCTCAAAACTCTCATCCTAGCTCTTAATCCAAGTTCTTCCGCCAGCCTCTCATCTGATAAGATTTTGATTATTCCACGTGCTAAGGCCTTCGGGTTTCTGGGCGGAACCAATATACCGGCGTCTCCCAAGATCTCCGGAACCCCTCCAACTTCTGTGGCGACCACGGGCTTTCCGCAGGCCATGGCCTCGATCACGGCGATCGGCGCCCCCTCACTCATGCTCGGCTGAGCCACGACCCATCCCCTATTATACGCCACTTCCGGATTGGAGATACATCCCATGAACTTGACGTGATCTTCAAGCCTTAGATCGCTGACTCTGGCCATACAATAATCCATGTATCTATGATCCGTGACCGGGCCGTAGATGTAGCATCTCGCCTCCGGGATCTCGTCGGCCACGTAGCTCATGGCCTCTATCAGGTTCATTACATCCTTTAACGGATCTATCCGAATTACGGAGACCACAGCCCATCTATCGACGATCTCCGAGATCGGTTTAAACCTATTCGCGTCAACGCCGTTTGGAATTATCTTAATCCTCTTTTCATCAGCCCCTAACTCCTTCTGCCAACGTGCATTGAATTTTGAGACCGTTATAATCTCATCGGCCCAGCAATAGTTTAGTTCCGAGATCCTTCTAAAGACTATGCTCCAAAACCTCCTAAACGAGTCTCCACACCCTATCATGTCATAAAACCTCTCCCTATAGTAGATTGCATGCTCAGTTAAGATATACGACGCCCCATACTCAAGTTTCTGAACTATCCCAATGAGTCCTGAGAATCCCGCCAGAGCTGAATGAACGACATCGTATCTCCCCAAATCTAATTCCAAGGGCTTGAGGAAATCTCCTAGGAGACGTATCGAATGATTAAGTTCCCATATGCTCATATCTCCCAGCCAATTCTTTCCGGAGAGATATCTCTTGAAGAAGCTCCACACTTCACGAGATCTAAATAGCATCTCCTGCCCATATCTAACGAATGATCTCCGGAGTTTAGAGACGGCCTTCGCGGCGAGTTCGCATGAACCATTCTCCAGAAGATAGTTAAGCAGAAGCCTTAATGACGGTATGAATTCCTCCCTGAGATCCCTCATAAACTCATGTGAACGGTTATTTCTGAAAGGACTCGATCCCCTCTTAACCAGATATACTCTCTCAACATTGGGGGGAATCGAGAATTTCGGAGTCAAATGAGTCCCATCCATTACGCTGAGGATATCGAACTTGAGATCCTTCAGGTTTGAGATCAGGCTGTGCGCCCAAGTTGAGACTCCTCCAATCCTATATGGATAGGTTCCAGGGAGGATGAGCAGGATCTTCAAGAGGCTAATCCCCCTTAGATGACTTCGTTAAAAGCTTCAAGGCTTCACTCACATAACGTGAAATTTTCTCACGAATAAATCGCCCACTCCCATTACATCGGCCGAGCGAGATCCCCAGCTCTCTCGCCGCCATCAAATAGCATACCGCAGCCCCCTCATACTCTCCGAGGATCTTCATGCATCTGGCGGCGGATGCGTAGGAGATCGATGCATAGATATTTCGGCCCATCCGCCCGCATTTCTCCGCATCTGACAGGTATTGGTTGACGGCTTCCTCGAAATCTCCGCTGAGCTCGTTGAGGAATCCCCTAATGAATTCGCGTTCATGAAGCATCCATATACTCCTTCCAGCCCTCTCCACGCGTTCCCCTCCCATCCCTCATCGAACAAAGCCGCAGTCTATTGAGTTTTAGAGTTTACGCGGATTCGGCTCAGATTGGTGGCTATACTTAAGGATTGTGGATGATTGGTGCAAACCTCTCTAAAAATAGCTGGATTATGATCTACTCGATGAACACGTTGAGGATTAAGAAACCGGATCTGAAGATCGTGGCGATAGTCTCCGTCATGGCGATCATGGCGATAATGTTGGCGACCTCATCGGCATACGCCTCATCCGCAGATCTCAACGTAACGGCGAAGCGTTCAGAGATCGTCAAAAGCTTAGACGTTCTCGAGACCAAGATCGTATCCATAAATAATTCGTCAATAACGATAGTTGGGGAGGATGGCGGAGAAGTAAGCCTCTCAGCCATCGGCAAGTGGATAATAATCTCCAAAGAGATCATTCCAGCCACCAATTGGACCGATGCCATGAATTATGTCAGTGAGGGAGAAGCAACCGTCGTCATGGGCATGATGACCGGAGGCAACGAAACCCACTACATATGTTTGGGATTAAAGCAGGGAGATGTCATGATGTTTAAGCCGATCCTATTGAAGATCTATGCGGCGCACTACAAACATACGAAGACGTACATGGGTCCGAGGGGAGAGCTGGTGGATAAGGGGAAGAATTACATGATCCTTGAAAGAGATGGTCGTAAAGTGATCGCATCGACTCGCGGGAAATGGATTAAGGCTGGAGGAGGAGAGGTGACCTGGAGCGACGTTGCTGACGAATTTCACGTGGGAGATACTGTAAGATTGTTCTGCCATAACATCTTGGTCATGAGGAAGGAGTTCTCTGACATCTTCGGGATAGATGCCTTCATCTGGGGATACAGCGGAGCGATAATAGACCTCACATCTGGAGTGGCTCTGTCGAGAGCCTAAACCACAACCTCCCTTATTTTTTGATCCACATTTTTGTAGAAATGAAAACAATATTTAATAATGGAATGGCATATCTATCACACAGGTTGGGGGTTGATGTGGGGATGCTAGGTAGCTATAAGGTCCCGGATAAAATGATGGCTTTAATGCTTTCAGGCACAGGGGAAGAAAATCTCAAGCTGGAGATCGTCGACGTTCCGGAATGCGGCGATAATCAATTATTGGCGAGGGTTGACGCTGTTGCCGCATGCGCCTCAGATAACAAGATAATCGACCAAGGTCCAAATCATCCATTCTTGTATGGATGGGATCTTTCGAAATATCCTATAATCTTAGGACATGAGGGGTCGATAACGATCGTTAAGGTTGGAAAGAATCTAAGAGACAAATACAAGGTTGGGCAGAGATTCGCTGTCCAGCCGGCCGTTCCAACAAAACCATACAATTACAGGGAGAGGTATAGGGATCCTGATAAGATACAGAAGATAGCCGTGGGTTACACGCTTCCAGGCCTGTTCTCAGAATACGTCTTGATCATGGAGGAGGTCATTAACACGGGATGCTTAATCCCCGTTCCTGACGAAAACATCCCATACTTTGCAGTCGCGTTAGCTGAGCCTATTTCATGCGTCATAGCAGCTCAACGCAGAATGGTTCACATCTCGAAAGATGATAAAACCTCCAAGACGCGTGTTGAGATAGGTCCCAAGAAGGGCGGGGTAACCCTGATCATAGGTGATGGACCTATGGGTCTCATTAATGCTGATGTCGCGATGAGCTTTGGCCCGAAAAAGGTAATAGTGTCGGGCCATCATGAGAGGCGGATCAATAGGATTAGGAGGGTTTTGGCGGAGAGGAGCAGAAAGCTTGGAATATCCTTGATATGCACCCTATCCGATAATCTGGAGAAGGTGATAAAGGAGGAGACCGGTGGAAGGGGTGCAGATGACGTGATAATTGCGGCTGGAAAGAGGGAAGCTTATGAGGAAGCCTTCAGATATGTTGCGCGCAGGGGAGTCGTGCACTGCTTCGGGGGACTCCCCTCTAATAAGAAATTCGTTCAACTCGATACCCATAGAGTTCACTATGACGAGGTAACGATAGTGGGGTCGAGTGGGAGCGATCCATCGGATATGGCGATGGCATTAGATATGATGGCTAAGGGATTGATCGATCCCGGAAATTACGTCGCCAAGTGCGGGGGACTGGATTCGGCGATCTCTTTGATAAAGGCCGTGAAGAGGAGGATGATAGATGGAAAAGGCGTAATCTATCCCCACGTCAGATATCCATTGTTCGACGTTGAGAGGTGGGGGCCTGAGGAGGAGAGAAACTTCCTGGAGGCGAACTTAAAAGGGTAAAGTTTAACTTAACCCACAAATACGTTAGGGTCGTGAAGAAGATAGTCATCTTCGGAGCGGGGAATATAGGGCGGTCGCTTGTCGGCTACCTATTCTCAAGAGCGGGATATGAGACTGTCTTCATAGATATAGACGATAGGCTGGTGAAGGCGCTTAATGAGAAGAGGCGATATAGAATAGAGATAAGGGGCGAGAATCCTCAAACCATTTGGGTGGAGAATGTAAGGGCTGTTCATGGAAGAGATGTGGAGAAAGTTGCTGAGGAGATAGCATCAGCTGACATCTTAGCCACGGCCGTCGGGGTAGACAACCTCAAGCACATCTACGGCAACATAGCCAGGGGGTTGATGAAGAGGTTTAGAGCTGGGAAAGGGCCCCTCGACATTCTGATCTGTGAGAATCTGCGAAACTCCTCCAAAATCTTTAGGGAAGGATTAAAGCAGCATTTACCGGCCGATTATCCGCTTGATGCTATGGTCGGGTTGGTGGAGACGTGTACAGGTAAGATGGTGCCGATAATGCCGGAAGAGCAGAAGAGGAGAGACCCCCTCCTGATATTTGCGGAAGCATACAGTAAGTTGCAGGTGGATAAGGGGGCGTTTAAAGGAGAGCCTCCGAAAGTTGATGGCGTAGAATTTGTTGATAACATAAAGGCATATATTGATAGAAAGCTATTCGTCCATAACCTCGCCCACGCTTCAACAGCCTATCTCGCATACATAACAGATCCAAACATGAAGTATGTGTGGGAAGCCTTGCAGAGAGATGATATTAGGTGGGCTGTTAAGTCAGCTATGTGGGAATCCGGCAACGCCTTGATAAAGGAGTATCCGAGGGAGTTTAATCGGGAGAATATGACGAAGTATATTGAGGACTTAATCCCGCGTATTGCCAGCAAGGCTCTAGGGGACACATTATACAGGCTTGGAAGAGATATTCAGCGGAAGATCTCCAGGAATGACAGGCTTGTCGGAGCGCTTTTATTAGACTTCAAGCATCATGTACCGGCGCCGTCAACCACCCTCAGCATCGCGGCGGCAACCCTCTATAGAGGAAGGGACGAAAAAGGGAGGCTATTCGAAAAGGATGAATTTTTCGCCAGGGAGATCTATCCCCGCGGCATAGACTACATAGTCACAAATGTATGCGGACTCGACCCTGAGAGAGAGCAGGAGCTTATCAGGGGGATTAAAGATGCATACGAGTTCATCTCAAGGAACCCCAGAGAATGGTTAAGGTGGCTCAAGGATCACGTGCCCAGCTGAGCTTTATCTAGGAGAGGTGGATTAGATTTATAATGGCTCGTTGCCAGTCTATAGTTGGATGAGAGGCTTATCCAGGATTCCGATAAGAATGATGTTTGAGGGAGTCGGCGAATACGATGGAGAGTTTATCAGATTCTATGCGCCGATAACCGTTCAACAGCTCCTAAAATTGCTGCCGATCGAAGGGGCCGCCGCGAAATGGGATTACGCAATATACTTTCAGATAGATCTGAGGAGGGGCGCTGAACGTGAGGTAAAGCGTGTTAAGGCCGGAGATATCCTCTACTGGCCGCCGAGCCGATATCTAGTCGTAGCCTATAAAGATGCCATTCCGCCGGCTCAGATGGTTAAGGTTGGAGAATTGAGGGGAGATCTCTCGAGGCTTGAGGATCTAAAGCCGGGGGCTAAGGTGAGGATAACGAGGCTTGAATGATCATCTCCTCCGCTTCTTAGGCTTTTCCTTCTCATGCTCCTCTACAGCCACCTTGATCGGCGCATAGATCCGAAGCCTACGATCTCCCTCGACGAGCTTGAGCTTCCCTTGTCCGGCAAGCCTCCTCAAGATATCTTTTGAGATCGAGATCCTTATCCCAAACTTCTCGGAGAGGGTGTATGGAGTTATGTAGGGTTGGGTCTTGATGAACGACTCGACCTCATCAAAGCTCGGCGGAATCACCCCGGCGACAGATTTCTCCTTCATCTCCACAGCCGTTTTTCCAGCTTGCTGCTTCTGCCTGAGAAGCCTCTTCTCAAGCTGCTTTAGAGTCGGCTTCTTAGGGCCGCCCAACCCACATCCACCAGTTCTAGGCTAAGCCCTCCAAAATAAATTCATTTTCGAATGATTAAGTTATCCTTTGGGTAGTTGAGGCTAAAAGAATTCTTGGTGGAGAGGCTACCGGAGGTGGATCCAGAGCTCCTACCATCTCGTGCTAAGATCATGGGTGGGGTCGCGTTGCTGAGGCTTAGACCCGAGCTCGACGAACTCGAAGAAGAGATCGGGAGGCTTCTCCTAGAATTTTATCGAGTTAAAGCCGTCTATAGGATCTATGGCGTCGCGGGAATTGAGCGGAGACCCATAATAAAGCATCTCGCCGGAGAGGAGGTGAGGGAGATAATTCATAGAGAGTATGGCTACCGTTTCAAGCTCGACCTAACGAGGCTCATGCTCTGCCTAGGGAATAGCTTTGAGAGGTTGAGGATGGCGGCGTTAACTAGGGAGGGCGAGGTCATCTTAGATATGTTCGCCGGAGTCGGGCAATTCACGATACCTATAGCAACCTTATCGAATCCAGCCAAGATCTACTCGATAGAGCTTAATCCAGAAGCTTATGGCTACCTGTTGGAGAACATTAAGCTGAATGAGGTTGAGGATAAGGTTCAAGCGATCCTGGGAGACTGCGTCGAGATAGCGCCGAAGATGTTTAGAGGCGTCGCAGACAGAATCATCATGGGATACTTTAACGGAACTATGAGGGCTTTACCGGCGGCACTCTCAGCGCTCAAGCCGGTCGGCGGCATAATTCACTTCCATGAGCTCGCGAGGAGAGGCTCCGAGGAGAGATTTGTAAAGCAGGTTATCGACGAGGTCGAGAGCCTGGGATATTTGGCCAGACTACTGGGTTGGAGGAGGGTGAAATCTTACTCCAAGACGAGAAATCACATCGTAATCGATTTACTCGTGATAAGGCGTTAGAGAAGGCGGAGACCGGAACTCCCCCCAACAAGCTCCACACGTAGTTCATGCGCGCCTGCTATACTTGCACATATTTACAAAAGAATCTCAGAAAATTTGCAGATTAGATCAAGATCGTTCTCCTCATGAGAGGCAGGTTTAAATTCAATAACGCAAAAACAATACACAGAAAAAAGAATAGAGAAGATATGTGAATGATCTGGTGAAGGTGGATGCTGAGTCCGATGGAGAAGCTTGAAGCACTGTCGAGAGGCTATAGCCTAGAGGAGCTTATGGAGTATCAGGAGTTGAGGGGCGTTGCCCTCATCAAGGACCTAGAGACCGGCGTCGAGAAAATCTACTCATACTCCTTCGCGAAGTTCCTTGAGGATAGAAATCTGGCGGAGATAATAAGCGTGGCCGATACCGTTCAAGAATTGATGAGGAATATGCGTGGAATGGCTCGACAGAACGCGCGGGAGAAGGCCTACAAGGCGGCGAAAGCTATAGAGAGATTGGAGGCGCTGTTAAAGTCGGGTAAATCTGAGGGGAGAAAGTTTCTCCATGGAGCTAAAATCGTTAAACGGAGCTAAAACAGCCTAAACTATTATACTCGCCGCATTAGCTATCCTAGGCCACCTCTCGGCGGCCTCCTTAGCGACAGGCCCCCTAATCTCTGTCGCCTTGATATCTCCCTCGGGGGTGACAAGGACTGCCGCCGTGTCTTCGAACATTATCCACGTCCCGTCCGGCCTCCTATACGGCTTCTTCTGCCTGACAATCACGGCGTGTAAGACCTTCTTCCTAAGATCTATCGGCCCCTTCTTGACCGTGACCGATACGAGGTCTCCGACGCATGCGCATGGATGCTGTCTAAGCCTGGTCTTGATCCCATGGACCTGGACTATCTTCAATATCTGGGCACCGGAGTTGTCAGTGCATAGGATCTCGGATCCGACGTTTATCGTCCTAGGTATGTTCGGCCTCCGCTCGAGGATTCCGACGGCGGCGACGGCCCTACTTCTCCTAGACATCCACCACCACCCATCAAGCAGATACTCGCCGATGCTTTAAACCTCACTCCCCCCGCTAAAGCTTCTCTATGACGACGAAGCTCACGGTCTTGCTTATCGGCCTACACTCAGCTATCTTAACCCTATCCCCCTCCTTGACATCGATGCATGGCGGGAGATGAGCCGGAATATTGCTCCTCCTCCGCTCATACCGCTTATACTTCCTGACATAGTGCAGGTATTCACGCCTAACGATCACCGTCTTCGGAGCCCTCTTCTTATAGACTACTCCAGTTAAGATTATCCCCCTAACCTTGAGGTGGCCGTGGAAGGGGCAGTTTGGGTCGTCGCACTCCCTCTCAGGCGGCTTCACGGGTATCCCGATATTCTTGGTGACCATCTCTTAGGCGACCTCCAATCCCCCACGTCCTCGGAAGGGGTAAATAAAAGCCTTAAACCTGGCTACCACCTCCTAAACCTCTTCTTCAACCTCTCCTCAGGCCTCCCAATAAGCATCCTACCTTCAACCAAGACTTTCTCGTTTGATGGGAGCTGAAATTCGAAGAAATACGCCTCTTTAGGGAGGGAGATGATTCGTCCATCATCTCTCAAAACTCTCAGCATGTTCCTCGTCTCACCGACCACCTCTCCTACATGGATATAATCCCCTTTAAGCGGCTTAGCTTTAACCCTCAAACCTAGGAGTTCATGCCTAAGAATATTCCTTGGAGTTAAGGTCTTCATCACTTCAAGGAAAACATGGTGCGCATTAAAGGTATTTTATCGAATTATAGCTTAACGCCGCGTTCTCTCAGGATTGTGAGGATTCTCGCTATCCTCCTCCTCATATTCCTGACGAGCGCGGTCTTCTCAAGCCCTCCCCCGGCGACGGTCTTGCTCCTAGTCAGGATTAGTTCTGCTCTAAGTCTGTCGAGTTCATCTATTAGCTCTCTCGTGCTCTTCTCCCTAAGCTCCTTGACCTCCCTCACCACCGCTCTCAGCCTCCTCCTTCCCTGCGACCTTGCTGACATCTATCTTTATCTCCTCGGGCATGGGGGCGTCGGGCGGGTAGATCTTCACCTTGATCCCGAATACACCGGTCTTTAGGAGGATTGATGCCTTACCGACCTTCACGTACTTTAAGGCCAAGTCTCCTGACTTGGGCATGATTCCGGCGGAGAATTTCTCGGTCCTATGCCTCGCCGAGGTCAATTTTCCGCTAATCTCTATCTCACATCCCCTTGCGCCTGCCCCCATTATCCTCCTTAGGGCCCAGAACGCCACCCTCCTATGCCTGACCCCACGCTCGATCGCCTGAGCTATCCTCCTCGCCATGACATGCGGGTTTAGCTCCGGGACCTCTATCTCCGCGACCGTTACGTTTGGGTTCTCCACCCCAAACCTCTCCTCAAGCTCCCTTGAGATCTCCTTAATCGTCCTACCCCTCGACCCTATGACCCTCCCAGGCCTCATGGCGTAGATCGTGATCCTAGTCCCGATCGGGGTGAAGAATATGTCGACTCCGCCGAATCCGGCGTCCTTAAGCTTCTCGGCCAGGTATTCGTGGATCTCAGCCTTCCTCATCTTATCCTTCAGGATCTTCTTTATCGCGGACAAGCTACTCCCTCACCTCCCCCATGACCTCTATATGGACTAAGACCTTATCGTATGGGGTTGCCCTCCCGAAAGCTCTCTCGATATACTTTCTAATCCTCCTACCCTTGTGGGCAGCGGCGTGAACTATGACCACATCATCTGGATCGAGTCCCTTGAAGTCCGCGTTCGCCTCGAGGCTATCCAAGAGCTTCAGCATGAGCTTGGCGACCTTCACCGGGTATCCTCCAGGCCCCTTCGTCTGCCTATGATGGGCCCTATTCTTATTATATCTCCTATACGGGATCATCCTCCTCCTAGCCACCACGTCCTCTAGGAGCTTCCTCGCCTCCGGGAGCTTCAATCCTAGGATCGCCCTACAAACCTCCCTAGACCACTTCGGCGAGACGTCGACCTCCCTCAGGCTCGCCTTGACGGTTCTGGCCTTATCCACCTCCTGAACCGAGTAACCCCAATGAGGCATCTGCACCCTTCTCCTCTCAACCGCCTACCAAGCCGCTATTTTAGCTTAAACGGCCGGAGAAGATGTTTCCATCGGAGCTGGATCAGCCGCGGTTTCGGCCACCCTAACTAGGTGGGATTTAAGCCGAGAACCTTGTTACATCTCACCCAGAATAACGTTCATCCTCGGCCTCGCCGCGATGTACGTCGCCCAGAGGGTGATGAGGGCCAAAAGGCCTCGGGAATACATCGAATACTAGTGGGGGTGGTCGTGTCAAATCTTCTTCAGGTGAGCGATCAAGAAAAAGGATGAATCCTATGATGAGTGTGGAGTGCTTCGATAAGTCTATGAAGGAGATTAGGGGGTTTATCGCTCCCAGCCTCCGGGATTAGGAAGACCGTAGCGAGATAGAGTAGGGCCATGATGGCCGGCGACACTATGAAGAGGGCGACTGCCAACAACCTCAAGATGTTTAAATCTATGTTCAGGTACTCTCCAAGTCCTCCTACGACCCCCGCTATCACCCTATCCCTCTCCGATCTCAGAAGCCTTCGCGGAGCCCCGCTCAACTCCATCGATAATCCCCTGTCTCCCTAAAAGTCTTGACCAAAGATTTAACTCATGCGGGGTCTAAGGGTGGTTGATGGCCAGGGTCTCGGAGATCATGGATGAAATATTACGGCGATCGTCCCTAACGCAGGTTTCAGGGAAGCTATTCGACTTCCTTAAGGAGTCCGGGATCTCACTCGACATGGAGTTATCCGAGATTGATAAAAACTTCATCAGAGATCTCGCGAACAGGCTCATAGACTTTGGAATAGAATCCGAGAAATTGAAGGAGATCTTCAAGCTATTCGCCTCAAGGATCGGAGAGTTTAGAGGGGATCTGATCCAGAAGATCGGGGCGAAGCTGAAGCCGGCTGAAATCCCGGTAGATGTTAGAGTTAGGGGATTCGATGAGATCGTTAAGGAGGTAAATCTCAGGGATGCTGTGATGGAGGCGGGGAGATGCTTAGCATGTATCCCGCCGAGATGCGTTGAGGCGTGCCCGATCAACTTCAGCGTCCCAGCATTCCTAAAGCTCGTGGCGAACGGGAAGATAGATGAAGCCTATAAACTTGGATTGAGATTCATGCCCCTCCTCGGCGTATGTGGGAGAATATGTATCGGATACTGTGAGGATGCATGCACGCTTGGGAGGATTGGGCTCAACCCCGTCTCAATCAGGTTAATCAAGAGGGCTGTGGCCGAAAACGTCGATAGGATAAAGCTTCAACCGAGCCCAAAGCCAGGCAAGGGGATCAAGGTCGCCATAATAGGCTCGGGGCCAGCGGGCCTCACAGCCGCCTACCACCTAAGGCTTATGGGATACTCGGTCACGGTCTTCGAGGAGTCTGAGGAGGTTGGGGGAATGCTCGCCCAAGCAATTCCAGACTACAGGCTTCCGAGGAAGGTCTTGAGGGATGAGGTAAAGGTCTTGGAGAGCGTCGGAGTCGAGTTCAGGACCTCCACGAGGATCGGCGACGAGACCGGTATAGACGACCTCTTCAGGATGGGGTTTAAGGCGATATTCATCTCAACAGGTGCGCACAGGCCAAGAACCCTAAAGATTCCGGGAGTGGAGTTGAGGGGAGTTCACCAGGCTTTGGATTTCCTAAAGCTCACGAAGTCTGGAAAGCTGAGAAGGCTTGAGGGGGTTGTCTGGGTTATAGGTGGAGGGGATGTTGCGATAGACTCAGCTAGAACGGCTCTAAGACTTGGAGCCAGAGAGGTCAATATAATGTATAGGAGGAGTAGGGCCGAGATGCCCGCGAGCGATGAGGCGATTGAGAGAGCATTAGAGGAAGGCATCAAGATATTCTTTCTCGCTACACCGATCGAGATACTGGGCAGAGATGAAAAAGTGATTGGAATGAGATGCATTAAGATGAGGTTGGGCGAGCCTGGACCCGATGGAAGGAGAAAACCCATACCAATACCTGGATCGGAGTTTGAGGTCAGGGCCGATCACGTGATCTTAGCGATAGGCCAGAGACCCGATCTAAGCTGGATAAGACCTGAGGATGGGATAAAGCTCACAGAACGCGGATTGATCAAGATTGATGAAAACTACTCGACGAGTAGACGGGGCGTGTTCGCCGGAGGGGATGCTGTCAGGGGGCCATCAACCTTCACCCACGCAACATTGGATGGATTGAGAGCGGCGTATGAAATCCACAAGTTCCTTCAACGATACTCTACGACGACCATCACGTGATCCCTCTCATACGGCTCAAGACCGACCACCTCCAATGGCCTTAGCCCATTCCTCTCCAAGACCTCGATCTCCCTCCTATAGACGGCCTCAGGCTCCTCAACACTATCTATACTCCTAGCCTTCACGGCGATCAGCCCATGGCCCCCGCTCTTCAGCATCAGTCTAGCGTTGTCTGAGAAGAGTTTCGCCTGCTCGGGCTGGGCGACATCGCAGTAGATCACGTCGACCTCTCCAACGATTCCGGCGTAGGTCGAGGGCTTCCTCGCATCCGCGAATATCGGGATCACATTCGGCCTCCTATCCGCGACATTTCGCTTAAACTGGATCATAACCCTGGAGGCGAACTCAACCCCATACAGTATCCCGGATTCTCCGATTATGTCTGAGACGTGGCTGGATGTGGTTCCGGTGGCGGTTCCGAGATAGAGTACCCTCGATCCAGGTCTTATGAATATCTCCTTAACTCCCTTCAGGATTGCGGCCGCGAGCTTACTCCTATATGGTATCCAGGCCCTATATTCCGCTCCGCCAACCCTGAAAAGCCTCTCACCATAGACCTGAACGCCTGGAGCGAGATTCTTGGTCGCTAGAGTCTTCTCCGCATCTATTATCCAGTAAACTCCCTCAAATCTTTTGTGGGGCTTAACCTCAACCATCCCTACCACTCATGAGCCTGTTAAGCCGATCTATATTCATTTTCGTTTCCTCGGCCTCCTACGCTTACCACGCCTCTTCCCAGGCTTTCTCGCCGGAGGCTGAGCATACTTCTGCTTGATCTCAGCATACCTCTCCTCAAGCGCTTTCCTGAGCTCGGAACTCCTATCCTCCCTAGAGAAGTAGTCTATTCTGGCGGCAATCGCTATCTTCGCCGCCAACAGCCTCGCTATCTTCCCCCTCTGCCATCGTGGAGATCCATGAACATATGGATGCTGGAAGATTATCCCATGCTTTGGGGCGCCCCTACCCGTCCTAAAGAACCTGAATAGGGCCTTCTCCGCCCCAAGGACCTGGATCGTGCTCGCTGGAAGTCTCGCAAGCTTCTCCAATCCACCCGCAAGGGAAATGAGTTTCGCCCCGAGAATCGGCCCCGCGATCGCTGAGAGATTTGGGGCCTCAATCGACATAAGCTCCTTGATGTAGTTCTCCTGCTCCCTCTTCAACTTGATAAGTCTAAGCCCCTCCCTCGCAACATTCCTAACCCTCTCCTCATCCTCCGGGCTCATCTCGGCTCCGATAGAGGTCTCGGCCTTATCGAGGACATCCCCGGCCTTCCTCGCGCTCCCCAAGATCTTCTTAAGCCCCTCGACCGTGTAGTTCTTCCTCGAGCCGAGCTCGGCCACGATCCGCATATACTCCTCAGGCTCATCGATTAGATCGGCGAGCTCAGGGAAGTGTAGGCCATACCATTCCCTACATCTAGTGTAGAACATGTTTATCTGCTTATCCAAGTCCTCCAAGACGTGGACCGCGTGGACGATCATCACATCCCTCCGCGCAACCGCCTCCCTGAGCTCGGTCACGAGCAGCGAATCCATCACCTCCTTAACCCTCCTCCTATACTCCTCCGAGTCTCTCACCAACCCGTTTTTGACGAAGACCTCCTCGATGTTTATGGGCTCCTCGAGCTCCCTAAACCTCACCCCTCGATAATTTTGGGAGAGGGCTGGAATCAGGGTCGGAGGCTCGACCAAAACCTCCTCAACATCCCCCACCACGACCTCATCCATCAGGTCCTTGACCTCATCTACGAGTTCTCCGCTCGAAGCCTTCGAGAACTTCGAGGCTATCGAGGAAGGATCTCCCTTGAAGAGCCTAGATGCCAGCAGCTCATCATCTCTCAGAGCTATGATGCCGAGAGGGCTTAAGGCGAGCTTAATCATCGCAAACTCTCTAGCAGGCCGGCCTTTTAAAAATTAGCCTCCAGGCCAAAAAACCTTAAAACCGACCCTAGATAAGGAGACGTATGGCCAAGGTAATAGTCTTCCACTTCACCGAGAAGGGTAGGCTTCCAAAGCTGAGCGAGGATGAGCTTAGGGAGATCAGGAGGAAGTTCTTGGAGGTCTTGAAGGATTATCCGGATGTAACCTTCCATGGAACCTACGTGAATGAGGAGGGCATGGGGATATGTGACTGGGAGGCCCCGAACGCGGAAGTGGTCAAGGAGATAGTCGAGAAGGTGTTGGGCTCACCCCCGGTCGACCCAGTAATAGTGGTCAAGAAGGTGCTGTGAAGATAATTGTTCATAGCATTAGGCGATAACGTAACAGGCATAAAGGATTTAACCACTTATCAATAGAACCTGCTTGGTGGCGACATCCCATGAATGGCAGGCTCGATGGTAAAGTCTCTATAATTACAGGAGCGGCGAGGGGAATAGGTAAGGCCACGGCAATACTCTTCGCAAAGGAGGGAAGCAAGGTCGTCATAGCGGACGTCCTGAGGGATTCAGGCAAGGATCTAGAGCGATACATAAATGAGAGTATTGGAGCGGGTTCAGCATTATTCGTTGAGACCGACGTCTCAGATGAGATGGATGTTAGGAGGATGGTTCAGGAGACCGTTAAAAGATTTGGTGGGATAGATATCTTGGTAAATAATGCCGGAATACTCAGACCCGCAACCCTTCTAGAAACAGATTTAAAGACTTGGGAGCAGGTGATCGACGTAAATCTAAAGGGGGCATTCCTATGCTGCAGATACGCCGTCCCCCACATGATCGAGAGGGGTGGAGGGGTGATCATAAACGTCTCCTCGCTCCTCGCCATAAGAGGTGGAGAGAGATGTGTAGCATACGCAGCATCTAAGGGGGGTTTAATCGGCTTAACAAAGGCCCTGGCAAGGGAGCTCATGCAATACAACATCAGGGTGAACGCGGTCGCGCCTAGAGCGATCGACACGCCGATGCTTAGACTTTATAGGGGCGAGGAGCTTAAGGAGAGGATTAAGAATTATCCATTCGGGAGGATTGGTAAGCCTGAAGAAGTCGCATCCGCTATCCTCTTCCTCGCATCCAATGAAGCATCCTACATCACTGGACAGGTCTTGGTGATAGGAGATCTCATAACCTCCTTCTAAGAAGGGTTGCGCTCTTTAAGCCGGGATTCCATGAGAATCAAGTTTATATCTAGCTTGGAGGAGAGCCTTTTCCGGCATGAGGTTTATCTCAAGGGAGTTCTATCTAGTTGAGCCCTATAGATTCGAGGTTAGGGAGAGGGTAATTGAAGAGATTCCTGAAGGCCATCTCCTATTG
>Ga0190310_1000280_pt1 | contig 17698 bp, 20 predicted proteins | sample 48700778_MG_FD_165059 | JGI IMG/M metagenome (GOLD analysis project Ga0190310, IMG submission 165059) | Hydrothermal vent sediment bacterial communities from Southern Trench, Guaymas Basin, Mexico - 4870-07-7-8_MG | ecosystem: Environmental > Aquatic > Marine > Hydrothermal vents > Sediment ... | reverse complement strand
CTGGATTACCTTTAATGAACCAATAATCTATGTCTTACAAGGATATATATTAGGTACATGGCCTCCTGGTATAAAAAACTTAAAAATAGCTGATCAGGTAATTATAAATCTTATAAAAGCACATAACGAAGCTTATAATATTCTTCATGAACACGGCTATGTCGGCATAGCTAAGAACTTAAGAGCCTTTAAACCAGGTTCCAATAAAAAGAGTGATATAAACGCTTATAGAAAGATCGATATAGCATTTAACTGGGGCTTTCTAGATGGATTACTTAACGGCAAATTAAGAACTCTTCGTAATACATATAGGGTGGAATCCGGAGAACTTGATTTTCTAGGTATAAACTATTATTCATCATATGTTATAAAACACAGCCGGAGCCTATGTAAACTACATATTGATACAAAGCCATTAGATACTGGTTTATGGACTACCATGGGATACTGCATTTATCCCAAGGGCTTATATGAGGTTATGAAAAATGCTTATGAAAAATATCATAAAGAGATATTTATCACAGAGAATGGTGTTGCAGTTAAAGATGATGCGCTTAGAATATTATCCATAGTTAGACATTTACAATACGTGTATAGAGCCTTACAAGAAAATATAGATATTAGAGGATATTTTTATTGGAGCTTTATGGATAATTTTGAATGGGATAAAGGATTTGAGCAAAGATTTGGTTTAATAGAGATCGATTATAATACATTTGAGAGGAAGCCAAGGAAGAGCGCATATGTATATAGTGAAATCGCGCGTACGAAATCAATAAGTGATGAATTATTGCAAAAATATGGTTTAGATAAAATTGATTAATGATGCTTGGTGCTAATCAACTTTCTAACTCTTTCTTCAAGAATTCTAGTAATTTCTTCTCTATCTCTAGGATACAATCTATACATCAATATCCGTATCAGTGAACATGAAATCTAAACAATATAGATATTATTAAAGTCCACATATATATGTATAATCAAGTAGATCAAAAAGTTCCCAATAATAATGGATCACTAGAGACAAGAAAACCTTTGACTTTACATTAAATATTTTCTCCTTAACCTTGATATCTTTCTCGACCTGTCTATATGTATTATATAATTGGAAGAGGAATCGCTTGTATATAAGAATAACCTGTTAGTTCTATTAATGTATAGCCTATACTATTCCTAATCAATTTAATAATATTCTTTAGAAGTCTTCTAGTAGTGTATCCAGTTATGTTAAGTCCAAACTTAATTTCCTTATTTAATAAGCAATAGTATGTAGGAGTGTATGATTTCAAAGACATTGTTCTATTTACTAAAGGGCATTTTCAGCATATTGAACACTAGTATGTAGAAGTATAAATGTAGACAATATAGATCTCTATATAGACTACCTTGCCCTATGATATTTTAAGCAAGGTAATATTCTTAGTTTTAGATACTATTATGTATTCTCAAGAATATTTACTATACTAGTGAATTCAGTTGTTTATGCTGGAGCATCCTATTATGGAATAAATCCTCTCTTTCCATAATTTTTATTTTACCATTTTCTATCGAGATTATTTCATCAGCTAACATGTATGCTAAGTAAATGTCATGCGTAGCAATAGCTATTCCAGCTCTTTCCTTAAGCCTATGTATAAGGTCTAAGACTATTTTCCTCTTTTCAATATCTATATGAGCTAGTGGTTCATCTAAGAATATCATTCTAGGCTCTAAAATTAATGCCCTAGCTAAGGATACTAGCTGTGCTTCACCAGCTGACAGCTCATTTACATTTTTATCCAGTAGATATGTTAGGCCAAGCTCATTCATATAGTCTCTCGCCTTTTTGAACGCATCCTCTTTACCATACCCTCTTATTATTAATCCATATGCTATGTTATAGAGAACTGATCCATGTAGAAGAACAGGTTTTTCATGGACATATACTATTTTTCTTCTAAAGATAAGTGCTTCTTTATCTTTAAGCCTCCAGAAATCTCTATCCCAAGTAAATACAGAGCCTTTTAATGGCTTATAGATCAATGAAGCTATTTTAAATAGTGTTGTCTTACCACTACCATTAGGCCCGATGACAACATAGATATTTTTCTCCTTAAACTCGTAGCTAATATTCTCTAGAACCCATTTATCCATGCCCGGATATCTGAACCATATGTTTTTAAGCCTTATACTCAAACCCTATACATCCTCCTAAGAATTCTAAGACTAAACGATATAGCTACAACTAGTACTACAAGTATAGTGCCAAGAACAACTGCTATTTCAAATTCTCCCTTCGAAACCTCTAATGCAATAGCAGTGGTTAGTACTCGTGTAAAACCGCGTATATTACCTCCAACCATCAATGCTATACCTAGTTCACCTATAGCTCTAGAAAAACCCATTACAGATGCGGCTATGATGCCAGGTATTGATTCTCTCAGTACTATAGCCATTATCTGTTTTTCAGAAGCTCCTAATGTATAGGCGAGTTCACCATACGTATTCCATGAACTACTTAATACGCGGTAACATATAGACGTAATTAATGGTGTTATCAAAATAGCTTGACCTAAAATAATCGCGTATGGTGTATAGAGAAGTCTAAATAACCCTAATGGACCTCTACTACTGAGAATCATGTAGAGAAGAAGACCAATAAGTACTGTTGGTATACCTATTAATGCCTCAAAAAAGGGAATTATATATCTAGAGGCTCCCCGCGATCTGGATAGTTTATATGCTAATAAAATACTCCATAGAGACGATATAATAGTAGCTGAACCAGATACCCATAGTGATCTTATCGTTATATCTAAGATTTCATTCAATATATCAACACCAGGCTATTATTTTTCTGATAACTCTTCCCAAACCTCTTCAAGCCATTCAATATCATCCTTAGCTGGATTGAATAATCTCTGACCATATTCCTTAACGCCATAGTTTGCTATAAGCTCTTGGCCTTTATTTATAATGAATTCTGCAAATTCTTGTGCAGCTTGTTTTTCAGCTCCAGTACATGATGATACAATATATATGCTATAGATATTTATTAACTCAGTATCATTGCTATATAATATCTCTAGATCAGGTAGTTTACCTTCCTTCTTAAGCTTTAGATAGGTACCTATATCACTTAATACATAGGCTTTCTCCTCATTAGCTACGAGCAATGTGTTTGCCATACCACTGCCAGTTTCTAAGTACCATGGTCTCCCATGCGGATCAAGATTTGCTAGAGACCATATAGATAACTCCTTAACATGTGTTCCAGAATTATCTCCTCTACTAATGAATTTTGCCTTACCTTCCTCTCCAGCCTCATAGATTTTCTTGAACGCATCAACTACACTATTTGAATCCCTTATATCTGCGGGGCCGTCTATAGGTCCAGCTATGATGAAGTAGTTGTATGCAAATATCTTTCTACTAGTTATAACATTCTTCTCAATATACTGTTTCTCAAGATTTGGTGCGTGCACAAATACCATGCACGCATCCCCGTTCTCAGCCCTCCTCAAGGCCTCGCCACTACCAACTGGTATGAAGTCAAAGAATGTATTTGGATGTTCTTTTCTAAACTCATCAGCTAAGTAATCAAGTAGTCCAGTAGCATATAGGCTTGTTGTAGTTGTTACCCTAACTCTTATTTCCTTAGGATTTGATGTGTATATAGCTAGGCTTATGACTATCACTAAAATTATTAGTATGCTCATAATGACTACTTTATTCAAGGCCTATTCCCTCTACCATATTTCAATAAAAAAGTTATATATCGTTATCGGATAACGGTTAACGGATAATAATTATATATTGTTTAGTCTATGATAATAATGGGGAGTAGAGTTTGAATATCAATAAAGTAAGGATCGATATTAAGTATGAAGTTATTTTAGAATATGATGGAATACCTATAGTTGATTCTAAGCTTTCGTCATTGCTTAAACTAATAGATAGAAAAGGTTCTTTATTAGCAGCAGCTCGTTCATTAGGCATACCATATTCCAGAGCTTGGGAAATGATTATGAAAGTTGAAAGAATACTTGGAAAACCATTAATAATAACATATAGAGGGGGGCGAGGAGGAGGGGGTACAAAGTTAACAGAAACAGGCAAGAAGTTGTTAGAAATCTATGTTAAAGCAGAGAGTAAGTTATACAAATATACAGGTTATCTAGGTACTAGAAAATACATTTCATTAAAGGTGCCTGATGTAATAATAGCCTATAGCCATGATCCATTATTAGAGATTATACTGGGAAAACTTGAAAACAAAGGTTATAGTATAGACGGGCTTTGTATAGGCTCTGGAATGGCTTTAGCAACACTATCATTGGGAGAAGCCGATATAGCTTGTATACATCTATTTGATCCTGAGAAGAGAACTTATAATAAACCATATATTGAGAAGTATTGGCTTACTAATAAGGTAATTCCACTAGGAGGATATATGAGAGAACTAGTATTTGCATTAAAGCCTGGTTTAAAAATAGATTCTCTAGAAGATCTTTTAATCAAACTTCTTGATGGAGAGCTTAAATTAGTTAATAGGAATAGGGGCTCGGGTACTAGAGTTTATCTAGATTATCTGTTAAGTAATACAGCTAAGAAAACAGGTAAAGACCTTTCTAAGATAAGAGGCTATGAGAATGAAGTATATACACATATTGAGACAGCTAAGTATGTTGCTATGGGAAAAGCTGATACGTCTCTTATGCTAAGATACGCAGCTGAATTATATGGCCTAGAGTATATACATGTGACATGGGAGATCTTTGAGTGTATAGCACTAATTGATAGATTATCAAAAGAGGCTGTAAAGGAATTTAAAATTTTATTGAATTCTAAAGATGTATTAAATCTTATTGATAAAATGCCTGGTTATAGGCATCTATCATGAGCTATTTATTACGTTATACATTAAATATTTAGTTTATTTATTAACAAAAATATATCATAAGATGGGGGGAACATCTTTGGATTATAATAAATTAAAACCGTACATACCTTTATCAGAAACTAAATATCCAAAAATATATCTTGATGTACCATCTTTTCTAGGCTCTAGGGTTGTAAGTAACAAACGAGATCTTGAAGGATGCGATATAGCTGTTATAGGTGTTCCTTGGGAAGGAGAGCTTACATGGGGTTCTTGGAGCGGGTGCGAGCTTGCACCAATGTATGTTAGAAAAGCTTCTTTAAGATATAGTGGTTATATTCCTGAATTTAATATTGATGTTTCAGAATACTATAATCTATGTGATTATGGAGATGTATGTATTGAGAAAGGGAACACTATTAAAACATTTAAAAATATATATAATAAGATCCTTAACATTCTTGAGGCAAATGCCATTCCAATTACTATTGGAGGAGATCATTCAATAGCTATACCTATAGTAAAAGCCATAGTTGATCATGGTTATAATCCTTTAATACTGCATCTAGATGCACATTATGATTCGATGCCATCATATAGGGGTAATAGATATGCAAGGTGTTGCCCTATTAGGAGGCTTGTTGATGAAGATGGTGTTAATCCTGAAAATATTTTTCAAGTGGGTATAAGGGGTCCTCGAAATGCAAAGATTCAGCATGAATTTGCTAAAGAGACAGGGATAAAAGTATATACCATATGGGATTTAAGGAATAAGGGCTTGAAAGTCTTGATTAATGACGTCATAGAGAGGGGTAAAGATGTTGACGGTGTATATATAACTTTATGCATGGATGTACTGGATTCTTCTGCAGCACCAGCTGCTGCAGGCGATCCACTTGGATTATCATCATACGAACTAATAAGTATGCTTATGGAGATCGTTAGTAAGGTTAGACTTCTGGGAATGGATATAGTTGAACTTTATCCGCCAATAGATATAAGAGATATGACAAGCCACTTAGCTGTATGGATTATACTTTATACATTGGCAGCAACAATACAACATAGATCGCTGCATTAATAGGTATATATCTAGTATACTACAATAACTGGATACCTTGTTTAGTAATTAGTATTTAATATAATAATTAAGTATTGATATTATGCTATGTAGATATATTTATTCCTTATACCATTACAATATTTTACTCATACCACATATAAGTGGTCTAGGGTGGGAACTATGAAAATAGCCCTGCTATTGGAGCTGTTTATTAGGTTTCTCAAGGTAGGTATAGTGGGTTTCGGCGGTGGTTGGGCTATATTACCTATTATTGAAAGAGAGGTTGTTGAAGAAGCTAAATGGCTCACGAGATCAGAGTATTTGAACATGGTCGCTATTGCTGGTTCAACTCCAGGACCTGTTGCAGTTAATGCAGCTACATATATAGGTTTTAAACTTGCAGGTCCATTAGGTGCTTTTATAGCTACAACAGCTGTAGTACTACCACCGTTCGTTACAATATCACTTATAGTCTATGTGCTAACGAACTATCTGAGTAATAAATATGTTCAAGCACTATTAAATGGATTAAAAGCAGCTGTTTTGGGATTAATAGTCCTTGCTCTATATACTACAGTAAAGCAAACATGTACGTCATTACCAGGAATAATACAGACCGTTGCCGTATTATTTATAGTAGTCTTCATGATAGTATCCATACTAATATTTAAGATACATCCTCTTATATCATTACTAATATCTGCTTTAATAGGATTACTACTAGGTGTCTTAGGAATATGGTAATCTAAACATTTTGTTTAGATAATTTAGATAATAACATATAACTGTTCATTTAATCTCTATTTCTTCAATAATGCTATATCTAATGAAGCCACATACATCCCCATTAATATTAATGATGCTCCATATAGTTGTGTTATTTTCATTATCTCATATAGAAATAATTATACAAAGAAAGAAGCTAATACAAGTTCTAATAAAAATATAAGTGCAGCAATAGCAGGGCTAATAAATCGTTGACCATAGACTTGAAGTGCAAACGCTACATTACTATACATAAGAGCCAAATAACCTATCTCTATTATATAATGTCTTTATAGTCTTTAATGAATTGAATAGTACATCTAAAATAATGAAGGGTCTTGTAGGGATCATTTCGAAAAAGTAAATATAAGCAGATTAGACATTGAAAATCTATCTATAATAATGATTTGAGAAGCCCACATAAGAGAACCCAAGAGAACAAGTATATCACCAATATTAAGTCCGCCTGCAGGCATAGTTAGTAAGTAGAGACTAAACAATGCGAGAGCTAGTGATAAAATAAGCTTTAAACAGTATCTTCTAGGAATGAAATAGGAGTATAAGTGTACAAAAACCACACTTAATCCAGTTATAAACGCTGAGTTACTAGCTGTAGTATACCGTGTACCAAGGCCTGAAGCCATTGACCTAATGCATAAAACATACCAGCTAATAATACTCCTTTCACCCCGATTTTAAACGATTTACAAGAGACCTCATCTATACATATTTTAGCCGTGTAGTACAATACGTAGGCAATAGACTGCATATTGCAATTAAACTCCTTAACCATACGTATGTATAATCGCTTATATTCGTTACAACAATTTTTATTATTGGAAATGACGAATCCCAAATCAGCGAAGTAGCTATCAATGCAATTAATCCTTTAGAAGTATTACGCTTCATAGCATTCCCTTAGAGCAGACAAATTTATCCTTGAATTAAAATTAATACATATATTATAATAATAAAGGCTAAACAATTATATAAAGTAATTATTTCATTTAAAAAGCCCATATTAAAGAGTATATTTCTATAGCTATGAGTTCATTTATGTTGAAGAGACTTAAGAATAGATATTACGAGTAAGGGTATATTTATAGCAATTATTAATGGCATGAAAAATATTAATCCCTCGCTAATCCAATGAGGTAGATTATAAAAGTATAAGATAGTGCTTAAAATAACTAATGCTAATATGTACGTTGACAAAATGGCTATGAGTAATGAATCTAAGTTAAGTTCTTCCCGATAAAGTAGATAGTAAGCAACTACTAGAATTATAGAAGCTATAAGAGACATAAAATATATAAACATGCTGTTTACACCTCATTTTATAATAACTATTAGCATCCTCAATGTATCGCAATTGATATCATACTGGGGAAAATAAAAACTTTACCATATATCCATACTATTCGATCAAATTTTTACAAAAGAATTTCACCAGGACACAATATGCTTTAACTCAACTTTATAAAAAGTAGAGAGTTAAAGGTAAATTGGAATATAGCTATAGCAGTAGGTATAGCTATAGTACTGACAATCAATAATTGTGATTAACCTCAAAAATTGTTATAGATCTAACATTCTGAGTTTATTTCGAATTGGAGAAATCACGGAGAAACAAGTTTAAGTTAGCCGAGATATTCTTCATAGGTATATTCATCAATATTCCAGCTTATGATGGATTCTAGTATACCAAGGAGCTGGATTAGCTTTAGCCAGATTCAAGAAACCATAGTTGTCAAGCCTCTCATATCTAAATGTTCATTGATTTTTACTGTTTTATGATAGAGATTATTATTGAACGATTAATACTGTGTCTCTCCAAAGCTTAATTGTCTTACATCTTATATATTGTTAGGTTCTGAATGCAATCCCTTGCCCCTATTATTCACGAGAATCAGACTATCTAGGTTAGTAAGAATTGCTGGTTTAGAGAGATTATGTTTTAGATCATGGTTTTAGATGTAGAGCTGAAACTATCGTCTCCCTCTTCTTCGTTGTAGATAAAAATGTCCTCTATTTTCATCCCGAATACTTTAGCTATTTTGAAGGCGAGTTTAAGTGATGGTAAGTACTTGCCGTTCTCGATAGCTATTATGGTCTGTCTTGTAACACCTACCCGCCTAGCTAGTTCTTCCTGAGACATTCTATACTTAGCCCTTAATTCTCTTAACCTGTTAGTTATCGTTACTTTCATCCCTCCAGCACCTTCTTAGACTTCAGGTAGTAGGTATAGGCTGTTAGGTAGGCGATAGCCATGATGGCAAAGCTAAGGCCTAGTCCAGGGAACAGCTTTTCAGCTACTTCAGGAGGTAGTATGTTGATATTGAAGAACTTAGGCCATATAGTAATGATGATTATAAGAGCCACAGCCAGCATTGATGCCCGTAGGGCAGTATAACTTGACCTAGTAGCTAATGTTAAGTACATTTCATCGTAGAGCACCATACCTTGTTTCCTAGCCTTTCTCTCCTGAACGTATTTCGTGGTAAGTATTGCAATAGCGCCTATTACAGCTATTATCGGGGCAACTATTGGTTCTCCTCCAGCAAGCACATATCCTATTACAACACCTAATAACGCACCTAGAACGACAGAAGCCCAGTTCACTCCTCTTCACCTGATGTAAATAATTCTTTACAAGAGGTTAATAAACCTTTACATTTTGTAAAGGACTCTTTACATATAGTCACGTAGTTGACGAGGTCGTCACTTACTTTTTAACATATCTAGAGACACTATAACTAATGTAAGCAAACATATAGTTTAAACGGAGTGACTGTAATTCCGAGAAAAGGTAGTCTTAAGTGGATTGAGAATGGGGCTAAGATAAGTTTTTACATCTACTTCACTGCTCGATTATATGTAACCCTATCTTATCCATGAATTTTCTTAAGTATATCCTGCTTGAACACTATCTCTAAGCTATAGTGCAACATATCCCTCGCTTTGAGTGGCTTGGTTAAACGCCGGGATAAGGCTCTTAGACTAGATTTTTATGAGTTACCACGAGTATAGGGGTGTCGGGGGACAAGCTTAGCTGAGAACCACACTGTTTCACCACTTCTTAGAGTAGCCGATTTAATCTTCGCTTGACATGAAACTGGAAGTTCTACCCTCCTAGCGAGGAATGTCTTTATCCAAGTCTCACGATACTCGGCAATCCAAGTATACCAAGGCCCTTCCTCTTCCAGGAAGCCTAGCCCCTCCCTTAACACCGGGATCTCTCTGATTTCTATTCTTTGACCCAAGGGGCTTTTAAATATATGATAAAGAGATTCAAGATGTGGTTGTTTAGAGGGGATGTAGAGAGGGATTATATCACGTAGTCAGGGTTCATCAAACTCTATTCCCGGCAAGATCGCTCCTCCTATGCCACTCTTGTCCACCGCAATAGCATAGCTCAAGTCGTCAAACTCATGGCTACTCTTAACTTCATAAACTCCTCTTGGCTCTATTCTCACTGACCATAAGTAATAGGGTCCTTTACCCCTTTATATTTTCTGTTCAGATATAAGTACTGCTAGGAATAAAATAAATAGAAAGGCAAATACTACAAGCAAAAAAGTAGGATAACCTACGATCAATCCAGATATTAACCCAAGACCAATAAAAACTACAAAGCCATAAAATACTGACTACATTGCTCTAGACACATTTAAACAAGCCCTAACCAATACGGGCTTTACCAAGCATTTGTCCCCAGTCAAAAGTTAGCTTTCAGCATATGATTTAAAATTTCCTTCCTCTTAGACCCGAAGCAATATATCTAGTCAATACCAATATATTTGAAAGCAGAATAATAAAATCATGCGAATCTAGACTGCACATTCTCCAATAACACTAAAGTGTTTCTCAGCCTTAATCCCTGATCAAAAACCAAGAAGCTACTGGCTTATAGTCAGTAATAGTATTGAGAGAGCTATTCCTGTTTACGACAATATTCTGTTATCTAGGAACTACCCCTATTGGCCAAGCCTAATTAATGAGAAAATATATGGGGTATATAATTGGTGCGGCGGCCGGGATTTGAACCCGGGATCTCCGGCTTGGGGGGCCGGCGTCCTAGTCCAGGCTAGACGACCGCCGCTTTTCCCATTGTTATGATTTAGTGTCTGGGTTTTTATGGTTTATTTAGGTGTTTTCCTATATTTATTCTATAGTGATGAGGAGAGGGTCTCTTGAGCCCATATAGGGCTGTGATGTAAGCCGGAAAATCTGATTACTTTATTATTAATATTAGATCTTGATCCCTGCTATTCTATAAGCTCTTCTTAATACATGATCTTTTATTTTTATCTTCCTAATTCTTCTATTCCACTCACGATCTCTTTAACTTTATCATGATCAAGTTTTTTCTTTCATAATTTTTAATCCTATATACCATGCTATATCTCAGTTACTCATGTGCCCCATTACTGACTTTTTTAACGATTTATTGTATATTGTCTCAAGTATTATTTCACCAAGTATGTTTATTCTATGGGGAACTGCTTCTCGTATACCATCTATTTCCAGGCGATATCTTGTGATCGCTATGTCTAGTTTCCTGCTTAAAGCATCTACTATCCTCTTTGTAGCCATCTTAATTGGTCTTTTACGATCAACTATACCACCAATAATTATTACAGTTACGTTTCTAAGAGCACTTCATTAGCTATATCTTCGGCATACGGATCCAATGCTATTATTTTATTATCTTTATTTAGTAAATTCACTAAGCCATCTAACCATGTTGTGTCCAGCTACACTATTGTATTTCTTATAGAGCTCTATAGGAGAATTATTCATTAAAAGATAGGTATCAAATAGGTATTTACGGAGTACTTTAAGGAATAAATTTAACTGATAAACTAGCCTATTCTGATCTTTTGGATGTAATTCATGGTACAGGGAATTATCTATTATGAATAGCAGTCTCTTAGGTAAGGACCCCGATAGATCATCCCAGCAAATAAACTTACTATTTTTACTCACTGGATAAATTAACTCTGAAATAATTTTTCCCGAACTACCTAAGAAGATATACTCCCTACCACCAGCTCTGAAAACCCTAAATACCCTACCACTAATAGAGCCTAAATCAATACATTTCTTATGGAGAAACATATCAATAGCTAGTGCTTGTAATGGATTATACTTAAAGAGTTTAAGCTTATAGAGCCTCTTATCAAATACATAAATAATTCTATGGTCCTCGAGCAAATCAGCTAAGTAAGCCCATAATGTCGTAACCATTATAGCCCTCCACAACATGTTATGATAAGGGATATTAAAAACTAATAAACCACAACACCTAGAATACCTATGTAGACAAGGAGCCGCCGTAGCTCAGCCCGGGAGAGCGCCCGTGGAAACCCTCAGTCTATGAGGGATCCGGCGAAGCTGAAGACCGGGTTGTCCGGGGTTCAAATCCCCGCGGCGGCATTTCTTCTATGCTACCAACCATTGTGTTTATTTTGCAGAATACATTATTTTCCAATTGGGTGCTATATCTTGGCTAGGGTCCTAATTATTCCATTGACTAGGCCTTATGTAATTGACTACTTAAATATATGGGCCTCTAATTTGAGAGAAAGTTTCTCTAAAGTAGGTGTGTCTATAGATGTTCTCATATGGCCTGATGTATTGAAGCCTCCTATGGATTGCTTTGTTTGGAATAGAATGCAGTATCTTAGTCCTTGTTTACTTAAGTGGCTTTATAATTATGTATCCAAGATTTTTGAAGATTATATTATTGGCATAGGATATCTAGATGGGTTTGAGCATGGTTTAAACTTTGTATTTGGAGAAGCGTCTCCTGGATTAAGAACAGCTATAATCTATACTAAGAGACTTGATCCACGTTTTTATGGGAATAGATATGATTTCAATTTATATATTCAACGTGTATCTAAAGAAGTTATTCATGAATTAGGTCATTTATTAGATTTAGGCCATTGCAATAACAAAGAATGTGTTATGAGATTTAGCAATAGTGTTTATGAAGTTGATGAAAAATCCATGTTCTTCTGTAGAAATTGTTCAGCTAAGTTGATGAAAAAACTTATCTAAATGTCAAGTACAAAATATGCTTTCCACCCGTTTTCTTCACGTACTATTTTCATTAAATGATACGTTATTGCTTTTACCTCAACCTTAGCTTCATGTCTTTCTGGATCGAATTCTTCGCCCATACATGAGCCCTTGGCAAAGTAGTCTATCCCAGCGTTTTCTCTAGAAACTACAAACTTATTAACTCTGATTTCACTGCACATTATATTTTCAGAATAATATATTGTTAACAATTCTTCAAGCCAGCGATAAAGCAAATTCTCAAGGTCTATTCCATGAGCCTCTATATCTCTATAGATCCTCTTATTGATCTTATTTGTATCAGTCATAGTTTCAAATAATGCTATGCCGGCATTCTCTAATAACTCAATAATATTTTCCCCATATGCAAGTATATATACATCAGCAGTATGTTCCAAGTAATCGAACTTACCTGGTAAACCATGTTCAACGATTTTTGCCTCATTAACCAATAGTTTCACCTCTAGATGACTATCCACATAGAGACTCTTATACTTTGGACCAGATAAAGACATGTGTTTATTAGAAACAGTCGGCTACATAATCTCCACATCATAATCGGTTCAGGGCCAGTATCCTCATCTCAGGCTAAGCCTAGGTGTTGCTCTTCATCGTATCTGCTTCGGCCGTTTTCAGCATCTATATGAATAATTTAATTTAGGGATTATATTGTTTTATAGTTATTCTTTATTAATGTATAAAATCTATTATAGTATTCTAGAGGAGTTCTGGAGGTGGAAAGGATATGATGGCGGCTATCCTTGTCGGTGGATTTGGTAAAAGACTCCGTCCATATACTGAGGAGCTTCCAAAACCTTTGATTCAAGTAGCTGGAAGACCTATTCTTGAATGGCAAATTGAATGGCTAAAGAAATATGGTATTAACGAATTTGTATTACTTGTTGGTTATAGAAAAGAAAAGATTATAGAATATATAGGTAGCGGCAGTCGTCTCGAAGTAAGAGTGACTTATGTTGTTGAGGACGAGCCGTTAGGTACTGGTGGAGCATTAAAGAATGCTGAACATATCTTGTCTAAAACTAATATATTCTTAGTATTGAATGGAGATATATTGACTAATCTAAATCCTGAAAAATTAATTGAAACCCTGAAAAGTAATAGGAGATTTATAGCAGCAATTGCAGCAATACCTTTACCAAGTCCTTATGGTATTCTTGAAATAAGTGGTGATATTGTAAAAGGCTTTAGAGAAAAGCCGAGATTAAGTGATTATTGGATTAATGCTGGAGTATATGCGATGACACCAGATGTATTTGATTACCTGCCTGATAAAGGTGATATTGAAAAAACAGCATTTCCTAGAATGGCTTCTGAGGAAGTATTAGCTGCAGTAAAATATATTGATATCTTCTGGAGAAGTATAGATACACATAAAGATCTTGAAGAGGCTGCCCGAGAAATAACTAGTCTAGGAGGTCTATAAGGAGTCTCTAATCTCCATTTTTAATCTGCTTACAGTACTCATAGACTATATTATCCAATATTACATGGAGACATTGTTTTTCATCAATAATTACTGGAACATTATATGCTCTAGCTATTTTAAATAATTCACCCATAGTATTAACATGTATCTTCCCTTTATGATAATTACTTAGCTTACGAGCATTTATTATTAAAGGTTTAAATCTCTTGATATAGTATTCTAATTCATCTTCTTTACCAACATATTTATTTCGAAGAACCATAGCAAGTATAAAGAAACTTGTTGTTCCTGATATTATAGTTGATATCAGTGTTAATCTTCTAAAATCATAAACTGTATAGGATCCAAAAACCATGTTTTGCTGAGTATTTGTCATCTCATCTTTATATTCTTTATTAAGATCAGAATAAGATATCGATAATTTATTCCTTTCTGTAGAGAAAGTTAATATTATTTTAGATGTAATACTGTATTCTTTTTTCTTTTCAGTATCATAATCTACTAAACTCGTTATCTGCACATAAATAGTATATTTAAATACATATGATTTAGTGCCTGTTTCAGCACTTATTTTATCGACAATTGATCTTATATTAGATAAGTTTATAGGTATCCTTCTTTTAAAGGAACTATCTTTCACCATGGTCTCGTTAATCATTTTTATATTCTTAGACCATTCACCTACATTAATTACCCCATATACCTTATACTGTGTTTCCTGTTTCCTTATTTTTCCATATTCTGTATTATTGTATATAATTGATTTAAAAGATATATTTAACTCTATATCCTTAACAAGATTAAGAACAACTACACTTTCCTCAACATAAGGCTTATAATCATATATTAATGCTGGCTTAACATAGAACTTTGTCTTTGGTATTAAAGATAATTCTCCATAATTAATAACGTGCTTACGTATTATTATAGGCTTTAACGAGTATGCATGTGATAATGCTAGTGATGACACTATAAACATTATTAGAGTAATGAGAAATATTATTTTTAAAATAAGGACTCTATTTTTCAAACTCAATCTATTAATCAAATATGTTGCACCAATTCTTTAGCTATGTATAGCATGTTTAGAGCCAGTATAAAAGTTATCGTAGCTATAACCGAGGTTATATAATCCCCAAAGAAGCCCATCATATATATCATAGGCATACCCATATAAGGTACTATGAAAACTACTTTACCAAGTATATTTTCTTTACTTAATTCCCATGGATCCATAGTATCTAGAGCATCTCCTTTAGTATAATATATTGCCCTTGACAAACTAGTATCAATTTTTACTATTCTATGCACCACTATCTTATCCTTTAACATAAAAGCAATAACGTCTCCCTCCCCCACATCATCTGTTTGCTCCGTAATAACAAGATCACCTACTTTAAGTGTTGGCGTCATACTACTGCTAGATATTACAAGAAATCTATAACCTAAAAATAATGAAATTGAGAATAAAAGGACTAATACAATTACTAAGGCCGTACCTAAATTAGAAATTAATCTAACTCTTTTACTAACTATTTTACCTATATTAATAGATCTGAAGGACCTTTTATTCATAAATGGATATCTAAAGATCAAATAGAGTATGGATAGTTGAATAATTGATGTTAGCAATGTTATTTGTATATCGATATACCATTGCATATCCGGAAGTATAGGAAATAATTTAGTCATAAATATGGTTAATAATCTCACTATTAATAATTGATTAAAACTATATCTACTAGCAATTATAGTATATACAATGCTAATTGAAATTAGTGATATAAATTCAAGTATAAATGGAGGATAGAACATTAGAAGTTTAGAGAATGGTACTTCAAGAATTACTATAAATAAGGATATTAGAATTACATGTGATAAACTAAGATTCTTAATATACTCAACAATGTTGTATCTTAACAATTCTAACATAGCATAATATCCTAAGAAATATAGAACATTTACTATAAATTGTGTAGGCGTAATAGCCAGTATATTCAATCCAAAACCAGTTATAAACCCCATTATATAGCTTGGAAGTATACCTGCTAAAACAATAAAGATCGTTTCATATTTTTCTCCTAGGATAGAAGCATACTTCTCCTTTAAGTATCCTCTGAAGATTAAAAGTGTACTAAAAGATATAAATATGGGAATTATATAATATGCAAATCCATATAGCAACTGACTATTTTTTAGGAAATATACTGTAGCTATAAAGAGAAGTGTAAGTAAAATATACTTTATATTCAATACTTGTACACCTTTACCCATTAGTTATAGATATTTAAAAAAGAATATGAGATTATATTTTATGGAGGAACTACGTATTCATTCCATTGTACTACTTCTAAGTATAGTGTAAATGTTAATGTACTTCCCTGTGGAGCTTCTTGAAGCACTGTTATATCCAAACTTATGTCTGCGCTTTGACATGGATGTAATTGTACTCCAAAGTTATCTCCCCACCATATCGTTAAATCAGGCTTGCCATCACCTGTTACATCTATCTCTTCTCCCTGTTGTAGCTCGTGTTCATTTAACGCATAATATGTAAAGTTATGTGTACCATTACTCAGAATTACTCTCCAAATCTTTACTGGTACCCCACCATTATTATGTATCTTGAACGCTATATGCGTATAGTACCATGGATATACATTGACTAACGTTATATTCATGGTATCAAAGTCGCCATCTCCATCACTATCTATGAGAGATACATTTGTACATCCTACATCCTTATCAAGTTGTATGGCACCCGCATTAGGATACAACGTTGCATTCCAGTCGTTACCACCAGAGTATCCGGGTCCCGGAGCTAAACCGCATGCATCACTGTAAATTACTGTTCCATCTACTATTTCTATATCTACTTCTGAAGTACTAGCGTATACGTTGACCTTTAGAGTTTGGCTCCACATTGCTATAGCTGAAGCTGATAGCAGTACTAGAGCAGCAATTATTATTAATATAGTTATACTTTTTTTCAACTTATGTTACACCTATATATTATATGTTACGAGATTGGGTCTTACCCAGAGCGTTATTAAAAAACGCTTATTAATATTTAGCATTTATATAGTTTTTATGGGCCGTTAACTTCGTTCCACTGTGCAAATGTTAATTCTAAGTCGAATGAATATGTTGATGTTTCATTTGCTTCTTGAGTGACTATTATTTCAAGTATATATGTTGTGTTTTCTCCTTCATGCATCTGTGTATCTTCTGGTTTGTATAGTGTTATGTTTAATGCTTCCTCATCTGCTGTTGATAAGTTTGACCATGAATATGATAGTAATTTTACAGGTATTGTACCAATATTGTCTACAACTAAAGTTATATTTACTGCATAGCCTGGATAGGCATTTACAATGGTCACGTTAAGTTTTATAGGATTACCACCATCTTCTTTCTCTACACTTACTATACACTCAGCTACATCCTTACCTTCAGTATTATTAAAACCTGGAGC
>Ga0190310_1000278_pt1 | contig 17712 bp, 20 predicted proteins | sample 48700778_MG_FD_165059 | JGI IMG/M metagenome (GOLD analysis project Ga0190310, IMG submission 165059) | Hydrothermal vent sediment bacterial communities from Southern Trench, Guaymas Basin, Mexico - 4870-07-7-8_MG | ecosystem: Environmental > Aquatic > Marine > Hydrothermal vents > Sediment ... | reverse complement strand
AAATATATGTTTATGATAAAATAGGCGGTTAATGATTATTTTAATTACTACGGCGAAAACCTGAGTTTATAAAAGGAAAAACAAACATGTATGCTAAAGACGATCTACTTAAATGGTATGATGAAGAATATTGTTTAGAATCAGTTAAACAAGATGGATATAATTTACAATATGTAAAGAATCAAACTGATCAAATATGTTTAGAAGCAGTTAAACAAAATGGATATGATTTACAATATGTAAAGAATCCAACTGATAAAATATGTTTAGCAGCTATTAAACAAAATAATTATGCTTTGCAATATGTATATAAACAAACTAATAAAATATGTTTAGAAGCAGTTAAACAAGATGGAAATGTATTACAATATGTAAATAATCATACAATAGAAATATGTTTAGCAGCAGTTAAACAAAATGGAAATGTGTTACGATATGTAAAAAACCAAACTAAAGAAATGTGTTTAGTAGCAGTTAAACAATATGGTAAAGCATTACAATATGTAAAGAATCAAACTGAAGAAATATGTTTAGCAGCAGTTAAACAAGATGGAAATACTTTACAATATGTAAAGAACCAAACTGAAGAAATATGTTTAGAAGCATTAAATCAAAATCTAGAAAGTATCCAGTATATGGATATTTTAAAATATCCAGAATTGTATGAGAAATATATATTCATGATAAAATAAAGGAAAATAAACATGTATAATAAAGAAGATCTACTTAAATGGTATAATGAATCATATTGTTTAAAATCAGTTAAACAAGATGGATATAATATACAATATGTAAAAAATCATACTGATGAAATATGTTTAGCAGCAGTTAAACAAAAAGAATATGCTGTACAATATATGCATAATCCAACTGATGAAATGTGTTTAGAAGCAATTAAACAAAATGGATATAATTTACAATATATAAATAATCCAACTGATAAAATATGTTTAGCAGCAATTAAACAAAATGGAAATACTTTACAATATGTAAAGAATCAAACTGAACATATGTATTTAGAAGCATTAAATCAAAATTCAGAAAGTATACAATATATAGATATTTTAAAATATCCTGAATTGTATGAAAAATATATGTTTATGATAAAATAAAAGGAAAATAATAATGCATACTAAAAACGAACTACTTAAATGGTATAATAATGAATATTGTTTAAAAGAAGTTAAACAAAATGGATTATCATTACAATATGTAAAGAATCAAACTGAAAAAATATGTTTAGAAGCTGTTAACCAATATGGAGATGCGTTGCGATATGTAAAGAATCAAACTAAAAAGTTATGTCTAAAAGCAGTTAAACAAGATGGAAAAACGATACAATATGTAAAAAATCAAACTGTTGAAATATGTTTGGAAGCTGTTAAACAAAATGGACATTCATTACAATATGTAAAAAATCCAACTGAATATTTGTGTTTGGAAGCTGTTAAACAAAATGGATATGCTTTACGATATATAAATAATCAAACTAATGAACTATGTTTATTAGCAGTTAAACAAAATGGAGATGCTTTGCGATATGTAAAGAATCCAACTAAAAAGTTATGTTTATATGCATTAACCCAAGATTCTGGAAGTATCCAATATATCGATATTTTAAAATATCCTGAACTATATGAAAAATATGTGTTCATGATAAAATAAAAGGAAATAAAGAATATCTGCTTAAATGGTATAATGAAGAATATTGTTTACTAATAGTTAAACAAAATGGATATGCTTTACGATATATAAATAATCAAACAGATAAAATATATATAGAATCAGTTAAACAAGATGGAAACACGTTACAATATGTAAAAAATCAAACTGATCGGATATGTTTAGCAGCAGTTAAACAAAATGGGCACACATTGCAATATATAAATAATCAAACTGAAGAAATATGTTTAGAAGCTGTTAAACAAGATGGATATTCTTTACAATATGTAAAGAACCAAACCAAAAAAATATGTTTAGCAGCAGTTAAACAAAATGGGCACACATTGCAATATATAAATAATCAAACTGAAGAAATATGTTTGGAAGCGGTTAAACAAGATGGAAATGCTTTACAATATATAAAAAATCAAACTGAAAGCATATGTTTAGAAGCTATTAAACAAAATGGATATACATTACAATATATAGATATCCAAAAATATCCTGAATTGTATGAAAAGTACGTATTCATGATAAAATAAAAGGAAAACAAACATGTATAACAAAGAAGATCTACTTAACTGGTATGATGAATCATATTGTTTAGAAGCAGTTAACCAAGATGGATATAATTTACAATATGTAAAGAATCAAACTGATGAAATATGTTTAGCAGCAGTTAAACAAAATGGGTATGCTTTACAATTTATAAATAACCCAACTAATGAAATATGTTTAGAAGCAGTTAAACAAAATGGATATACTTTGCAATATGTAAATAATCCAACTGATGGAATGTGTTTAGAAGCAGTTAAACAATATGGACACATATTACAATATATAAAAAATCCAACTGATGAAATGTGTTTAATTGCTGTTAAACAATATGGAAATACTTTGAGATATGTAAATAATCAAACTGATGAGATATGTTTAGAAGCAGTTAAACAAAATGGACATGCATTACGATATGTAAAAAATCGCACTGAAGAGATATGTTTAGAAGCATTAAATCAAAATCCAGAAAGTATCCAATATATAGATATCCAAAAATATCCTGAATTGTATGAAAAGTACGTATTCATGATAAAATAAAAGGAAAACAAACATGTATAACAAAGAAGATCTACTTAACTGGTATGATGAATCATATTGTTTAGAAGCAGTTAACCAAGATGGATATAATTTACAATATGTAAAGAATCAAACTGATGAAATATGTTTAGCAGCAGTTAAACAAAATGGGTATGCTTTACAATTTATAAATAACCCAACTAATGAAATGTGTTTAGAAGCAGTTAAACAAAATGGATATGCTTTGCAATATGTAAATAATCCAACTGATGGAATGTGTTTAGAAGCAGTTAAACAAAATGGACATATATTACAATATATAAAGAATCCAACTGATGAAATGTGTTTAATTGCTGTTAAACAATATGGAAATACTTTGAGATATGTAAATAATCAAACTGATGATATATGTTTAGAAGCAATCAAACAAGATGGATATAATTTACAATTTATAAAAAATCAAACTATGCCCATGTGTTTAACCGCAGTCAAACAAAATGGATATAATTTACAATATGTAAATAATCAAACTGAAAAGATATGTTTAGCAGCAGTTAAACAAGATGGAGAAGCTTTACAATATGTAAATACCCAAACTAATGATATATGTTTAGAAGCATTAAATCAAAATCCAGAAAGTATCCAATATATATATATTCAAAAGTATCCTGAATTGTATGAAAAGTATGTATTCATGGTGAAATAAAGGAAACTGACTATGTATACCAAAAAAGATTTGCTTAAATGGTATGATAAATCATATTGTTTAGCAGCTGTTAAACAAAATGGAATGGCATTACAATATGTAAAAAATCAAACTGTTGAAATATGTTTGGAAGCTGTTAAACAAAATGGACATTCATTACAATATGTAAAAAATCAAACTGTTGAAATATGTTTGGAAGCTGTTAAACAAAATGGACATTCATTACAATATGTAAAAAATCCAACTGAATATTTGTGTTTGGAAGCTGTTAAACAAAATGGATATGCTTTACGATATATAAATAATCAAACTAATGAACTATGTTTATTAGCTGTTAAACAAAATGGAGATGATTTACAATATGTAAAGAACCAAACCAAAAAAATATGTTTAGAAGCTGTTAAACAATATGGAATAGCTTTACGATATATAAATAATCAAACTGATGAGATATGTTTAGAAGCTGTTAAACAAAATGGAGATGCTTTACAATATGTAAAGAACCAAACCAAAAAAATATGTTTAGAAGCTGTTAAACAATATGGAATAGCTTTACGATATATAAATAATCAAACTGATGAGATATGTTTAGAAGCTGTTAAACAAAATGGAGATGCTTTACAATATGTAAAGAACCAAACCAAAAAAATATGTTTAGAAGCTGTTAAACAATATGGACATTCATTACAATATATAAATAATCAAACTGATGAGATATGTTTAGAAGCTGTTAAACAAGATGGAATAGCTTTACGATATATAAATAATCAAACTGATGAGATATGTTTGGAAGCTGTTAAACAAAATGGAATGACATTACAATATGTACAAAATCAAACTGATGAGATATGTTTAACAACAGTTAAACAAAATGGAGATGCTTTACAATATGTAAAGAACCAAACCAAAAAAATATGTTTAGTCGCAGTTAAACAAGATGGAATATCTTTACGATATATAAATAATCAAACTAATGAACTATGTTTATTAGCTGTTAAACAAGATGGAATGGCATTACAATATGTAAAAAATCAAACTGAAGAGATATGTTTAGAAGCTGTTAAACAATATGGAAATGCATTACAATATGTAAAAAATCAAACTGATGAGATATGTTTAGAAACAGTTAACCAAGATGGATATAATTTACAATATGTAAAGAATCAAACTGATGAAATGTGTTTGGAAGCTATTAAACAAAATGGAAATACTTTACAATTTGTAAAAAATCAAACTGAAGAAATATGTTTAGAAGCGGTTAAACAAGATGGAAATGCTTTACAATATGTAAAAAATCAAACTGTTGAAATATGTTTAGTCGCAGTTAAACAAGATGGACATGCGTTACAATATGTACAGAATCAAACTGAAAAATTATGTTTAGAAGCATTAAATCAAGATCCAGAAAGTATACAGTATATTAATATTCAAAAATATCCTGAATTGTATGAAAAATATGTATTCATGATAAAATAAAGGAAAATAAATATATATACCAAAAAAAGATTTGCTTAAATGGTATGATAAATCATATTGTTTAGAATCGGTTAAACAAAATGGAAATGCGTTACAATATGTAAATCAAACTGACGAAATATGTTTAGCCGCATTAAATCAAAATCCAGAAAGTATCCAATATATTGATGTTTTAAAACATCCTAAATTGTATGAGAACCTGATAAAATAAAATCATTATAACTGGTTTTGCTATAATTAATATAGCAAAACCATTATTTTTTTATAACTTATTCTAATCTATCACACCAGTTAATCTTGGCTCCTCCATCATATGGAACTGCTAAATTATATTTTATTAATATATCTCTTAAATTTAATTCAAGGATATAGACATCAGCAACAATACGAAAATATTTATCTCGTTGAACATTTTTTAATGTCATTTTTAAATCCCTACGGCAAAAACGATTAACCAAATCTTTAGCCGATTTAGCTAACTCTTTCTCTCCATCACACTTAGCTCGAATCTCAGGGCAATCGATACCTCTAACTCGAATTCGGATCTCGTGACCCAGCAGTGGATGAACGTCTTTAATGTTGACTGTTATGGTGTCTCCATCATAGTTGCGAATATACTCCACATTCTCAAAATCACCAAAACACTGGTTTCCAGCGGCACAAGCAAAACTAATAAAACAAAAAAACAAACAAACTATTCCTAAGCTAACTTTTTTGACCATGATTAACCTCCTAAATCTAAAATTAAATTACACACATTCCACTATTGTTTAATATTTTTGTACAATCTCGTTGTTTAATCTTACCTAAATTCTCTGTAATGACTTTACGATGAGACGACGCCCAACCTCGCACAACATCAACTCCTTTCGGGCATCTAATTATATCACCAGGTCTAAATAACATATCTTTATTACTTCGACGATATAGTTTTCGACCAGGATTAGCGATAATCTGAACATGTTGTTTCAATTCTGTCAGACTACATTTCTTCTTATCTTGTCCTGATCGACGATTACGATTCCAAGCAACTATTTCTGGTCCATATTCATCAATATAATATTTCCGATCTATATATTGATCTTCGTTACCTACTAGTCAACAATGAGGACTAGTACTTAATAATAATATCAACACCTCCCCCGAGCCTGGAACTGGGAATGGAATGGAATGGAATGGCATTCCAAGGTGAACATCTAATCAATACGTCTGTTCAACTCCAAATTAAATTCGGAAATTAACCAGCGAACTGACCATGTTTTCCGATCAGCTGTATTTAATGGTTATGTAAAATTTTCAATTCTTTCTGCCAAAACATCAGAATATAAATCCATATATGTGGCTTGCCTGTTTATTCGTGATGTTTCAGCTTGAGACAAACTAGTAGTATGATTTAAAAAATATGAGAGCTTATCGATTTTTATGTCCAAATCTTTTTTTTCTTTAATTATTTGTTTTTGATAATCTTCCATTAATTCTCCTTTATTATATTTGTTCATTACATTTTCCAAACAAAATTTAAAGCATGTATCCAACCTTTTCCATCAGCATCCCATAAATTCTTTTTGGCTTGTGCAACAACACGCTCTGATTCCCATACGCAAATCCAAGACAAAGCATCAAATAAGGTTGGCTCCGCGTTTTTACAGCTTCATTAATATTCAAATTACTCCTCCAAAATATACTGATTTAGTTGAACCTCACATAATATCAACTCCTGAGCAGCTTGATACGCCACGGCAGCTTTATCCCATGCCCACGATTGGGCTGGTGGGAAACCATGCTTTTCACAATAGTCCATAATCCACAATCCACATCCACTTACTCATACCTAAGCTAACTTTTTTGACCATGATGCCTCCCAAAGTAAATATTTAATCAATTACCCAAATTAAATTCGGAAATTGACGGCCAATATCTATTATTTTTAAAAATTAATACTGCATTACAAAAAATAGACGCTTGATGCCTTAAATCTGTTAATGATCCATTATTATTAATAGTATAATTATATTTATAATTATTCACATTTTGATCTGCTAAATTGTTTGGAATATCTAAATCTGGTTTAGTAATTAATAAAGTATCACAATTAACAAGTCTAGTTTTAAATTTTTCAATTTCTATAGGTTCACGACAATGAATAAAAAAAATATTAAATCTATCTATATCCATTTGAATTTTATTCTGCATTTGATTTATTACCCAAGTATATGGATAATCATTATACTCTATTAAACTCATTTTTACATCAGATAATAATTTTCTATATTTATTATTTTTTTCAACATCTCCTAAAAGACTTGTTAATAATTCTTTAACTGGTGTAATTGTTGATAAATTATATATATATGAATCGGTCATAATGGTTTGACAATAATTAATAAAAGTATCTTTACCAGATCTTGCTACACCATTAATAATAATCGTTTTGTGATTAATCATGGTTTCCTTTTTGTTTACTACGGCGAAAAAAGTTAATATTTAAAAGTTTGATATAGAAATAATATAAGTATATACTTTATAAATTTTTTATTAAAATTGGAGAAATAACATGAATAAAATCGAAAAATTAGAACAACAAATATTTAGCGCGGAAAACATGCAAGTATTAGAGACATTTTGTCAAAACACAAAGGCAATTCATCAAATACTAAAACTAAATAAAAAAGCTAAAAAAATAGACAAAACACTAACAAAACACGAAATGGCTAAATTATTAAATGTTGATAAACTTAAAGACTTGGAAATTGTTAATATTCATGAATTTAATACTGACATCGAGCGCGACTGTTTAACGAGTAATTTAATAAATAACAAATTAGCAACCCCAATAACAGGCATAAATACTGATTCGCATTATTTCAACGGAACATCAATAGTTTCAAATTGGAAGTCTTCGAACGACACTTTCATCAAATGTGATAATGAGCATATTAAAATAAAAGGGCGTAATTTAATTAGAACCATGGATAATAATATCAAATATCTTATTTTTAAAGGGGAAACAAATGGAGTTCCACCATTTGGACAAACTTGGATGTCTTGTAGTAAAAACAATACTTTAAAAGCTGTTCAGGATTTTGAAGCATTAGTGTCAAAATATCAAATATACAAAAATAAATTTATAACTATACATGACGGGATGACATTAAGTAGTACTATTGATTGCAAATTGAACTTAAACGATATCGGAATGTCAGCTAATATTAAAGATGAAGTTAATAAAATTATCCAAATGTTTAAATTTTCAAAAACGCTGAAAGATAATAATTTGGTATTCAAACGCAATATACTATTTCACGGCGCTCCAGGTTATGGTAAAACAACAATCATCAACGCGATCATCAAAGAAGTACTAAACTTTGGAGGTACTGTATTTAGTTTTTCATTAAAAGAAGAACAAAGATCAGTTGATGAATTAATGAATACAATTACTATAATCAATAATACTTATCCAGCTATGTTGGTTTTAGAAGATGTTGATTTGATTGCAAAGTCGAGAAACGAATACTCAAATCTATCGAATACCATTTTAAAATTGGTCGAGGATAACAAAAAATTTATAATATTGGCAAGCACCAATAATGTTAAACTATTAGATGGTGCATTCGTTCGGCACGGGCGGATGGAAAAAGTATTTCACATCAATTTAACGATTAAAGATAAATATAAAATATTTGAAAAGCATTTAATATATTACAACTTAATTTTTAATAATTGGAAGGATAATCAAAAAATTATTAAATTTTTAAATAATAGTAATACATCTGGAGCCGTGATCAATAGTGTTCTAATGTGTTCAAAACAAGATACAATAATGATCAATACTATTAATCATGAAACAGCAATACTAAATAGTATTAAAAATCTAACTTGGCAGAATGGAAACGATGATCAGGAAAGTAATTATATATTGTGAAACTAATTAAACTAAAAGTTATGTTTAATAATTGTTACTTTTCAACATAGGTAATATAGAAATATAATAATAATCAATAACTTAAAAAAAAGGATAATAATAATGATAATTGACCAAGCAGCAGCAATCAAGTTGATGTGCGCATCAGATAAATTTGAAGATATAATTCAAGACTTTGAGATATTAGTAAACCAATTAGATGAGTTATTTCAAAAAAAACTACCCGAAGAAAATAATTAAGATATATTCGCACTCTTAGCTTAAGCTAAGAGTGCGAATCAAACTTATTTTTTTAAATTAAAAATCATCCACACGAGCTAAAACCACATTCCGTACAACAATTACAACCACCAGTAAATATTAAAGAATCACACTTACACGCAGGACATAATGAACCATTAGATTTAGATGCTTCAACATTAATAAATCCTTTTAAAATCAATGATATAATAGAACTTAATTCAACCATTGATATAGATGATTTTTCTAACTGTTTAATAATTTCAGGTATTGGAACATTGACTCTTAATAATAAACTAGTTAATCGACAAATAGAGTCCCAATATGATTTCATTTCTATAAACTTAGTATGGTCTGAAGCGTGAGGCAAATTAGCAAATATTTCTATAGGTCTGCCATTATCAGCAACTGTAACCGTTATATATATTTTAATATTTTTCCAATTTCTAATATATCTATACGCTTTACAATTTCTACCAATATTCTGTTTAACTGATTTTAAATGTTTATCAATAACATCGACTTCTAAAATATCATTATTAACATCATCATCATCATTAACATTTAAAATACCAACTTTAGAACCATCTCGATAAATGGTAACACCTTTCAAATTATATTCAAATGCTTTCAAATAAATATCATATATTTTCTCAATAGTGACATCATTAGGTAAATTAATAGTTGAACTGATAGCAGCATCTGTCCATTTTTGAACAGTACTTTGAACTTTAATCTTATTTAAATAATTTAATTCTTGAGATTCAACATAATTATATTTATCTTTAATTTGTTTTTTAGACATACTTAATACATCTGGACCAATATATTTTACTAATGGATAATGAATTAATCTATATTTTTTTGTATCTAATGATCTGCTTTTCCTATAATATTCTAAAGCATATACTGGTTCAATTCCACTACTAACATTACCAGCAATAATACTAAGTGTTCCAGTAGGACCTACAGTATTGAATGCAGAATTTCGAAGACCATACTTTATAATATCATTAGTTATTTTTTGTTTACTACTGCGCAAAGTATTATCTAACAATCGTTGAATGTATTTTTGATTAATAAATAATATTCTGCTTTTTTTAGTTTTCAAACATGGAGCTGGCCCTTTTTCTTTAGCTAAAATAATACTAGTTTTCAATTCTTCAACAGCTTTCAAATACATAATATCATCTAAAAACTTTAAACTCTCAGTATCGCCATATTTAATATTTAACATCGCCAACATATCTGCTAATCCCGTAAACTCTGAACCTATTCGACGAGAATACCTATCCGCTTTTATTTGCTTTTCTAACGGATGATTATTATAATCTATAAGATTATCTAAAAAAATAACATTACATCTAACAGCATCAAGAAACGATTCAATATCAAATTTAGCATCTTTTGTAAATGGATCTTGAACAAATGATGGTAAAATTAATGCAGAAAGAAGACAATTATTTGATTTAGCTAAAGTTAATTCTCCACATGGATTTAAATGAGTAGGAAGTAATTGAGGATCAAATAATCCCGTACTATTATTCTTAACATTATCTATATATGAAACTCCTGGATCTCCACATGTCCAAGATGATTCTGCTATCATCATTAATAATTTACGAGCTTTAATAGTATTATATTTAATAATTGGATAACCTTTTTTTATCCATGAATCAAATTCTCCATCCCATTCAGTATCGTATTTTTCAAATTTAAGATCTGGAAAAATAAAAGTCCAATCTTTATCATTTTTTACAGCATCCATAAAATCATCTGTAATTTTTAAACTAATATTAGCATGACTAATGTCAGGAAAATAATTTGTTAATGTATCTGTTTTAAATACTAATTCTGGATAACTTTTACTATTAATAAAATCAATAGTGTCTGGGTGACGGATGTCCAATGTAATAATTGCAGCACCATTTCTTCCTTTTTGTCCGATAAGAACACATAAGTTTGAAAAAGTAGGCATAAAGCTAACAGCTCCTGTAGATTCTTCAGAAGCGTTATTAATTGGTGTTCCTTTAGGTCTTAAAATAGTTACATCCGTCCCAGATCCACCTCGACTGGCTAATGTAATTGCTGTTTCCTGAACTGCTGTAAATATTCCTTCTAAACTATCTTTTTCAATTGCTGTAGCATAACAATTAGAAAATGAAACATTTCTCTCTGATCCAATTGATGATAATATTGATCCCCCCGGAATTACAAATCTATTTAAAAAACATTTTGATATATCAGATACATAATTTTTATTTGGTTCTATTGAATCTAAAAATGGAATTATTCTCATATTAAATATATCATCTAGACTTTGTTCCTTGTCTTTCAGATATTTCTTTTTTAATGTGTCGTGGATGAAAACTTCGGTTTCTTTGATTAGAATATCAAAATCTTCTTTATTATTAGTTGTCAAAGCAATACCCCTTTTTTTAATTTCTACGGCAAAAAATAGTAATTAATAATATTATTTTTATCAACTATTTGAACAGCACTATACTTTAACGTTTTTAGTTTTAGTCCAATCTCCAGACCAAAAATCATTAATTTTAAGCAATCCAAACTGACCCAAAATAGACTTAATATAACTCTCAACTAACTGAAATTTAAATTCATATGGCGCACTAGCTGGGATAAATGAATTATCGATTTGATCCGGATACTCCGCTAAAATTTTAAATTCACCAATTTGATCACGGATTGGTAAAAAATCTGTCCAATCTCTAGATTGTGATTTATCTGGAATAGTATATATTAATGACTCATTGTCCTCGGATGCCCAGCAAAAATTTAAAACTTGACATAAGTGATGATGTATAAATAAATAACCATTAAAATTATTAAATTTAATATTATCAATTGCGATAACTGTGATTTTGTTCCAAGGCAACGCCGAATTGTTGATTATCTTCCCGTCGATCAGACTAATTGCACCCGTTTTTATCGGATAATTTTTAGTGATCTCAATTAATTGGTCAGTAATTGGACTCTTTAAAGTGAACAATCTAGTTTGCATAATATTCTCCTTTTTTTAATTATTACTGTGATAAAATTATAGTTCTGAGCCGCAGCAAAAAATCTAAAGTAGACAGTCATTAAATACATAAATCGCATAATTATTATACATATAAGGAACAAATAATTGAAATATAATATATAATAATGTAGATGGTAAAAAAGCATCAAATAACTCTTTAATTAATAAATCATAATACGTTAAAGTATTATCTAACTTAGCATGTTTATTAATAGTTTTCAAAATACTCGATAACTCAGGAAACAAATTTAAAACAGTAACTGGTAAATTAATACTATTCTTAGATTTTAATAAATAAAACTTATGAGAATCATTAATGAAAACATCGAACATGTCTAAACAATAAGTTCGTAATTGATTGTCCTTTTTTTGATATTGTAATAATAATTGTGGTGATTGATTGGCCGCAATGTCAGATGTATTAAATATATCCAAATCATCTAAATCAATTTTACAATATTTTAAATTATCTAAATCTAAAACAGTATAATTATTAACCTTTAATACACCTTTATTATCATTAATAGTATTAAATATTTTATCAGTAAAATCTTCTTGATCAACTATTTTCAAATAGTTATACTTTTTAGACAATTCATCAATATTATCTAATTCAATACTCCCCAAATTAATATTAGTTATGTCAAATTGTATTGTAATTTCTTTAAAATAAATATTAATCTGACTATTTAATAGTTTTTCTTGAATAACATTATCTTTAAATACTTCTTCTAAATTATTTAAAATATATGATGTATGAGTATCATAAACCAATCGTAATATGTAAAAATATAATAGAAAACTTACTCCAATAATCATTACATTATCTAATTTATTATCTTTTAAATTCTTTAATATTTTAGATATTACAATTTTCAAATCATTAACATCAACATCAACTAATGAAAACAATAATGATGAATTATATTGTTTATTGAATAATACTGAACTAAATAGATTGGGAATATAAACTATATCATTTTCAATTTTTATTTTATCCAACGGCAAAAACATATAATAATTCAAAAGTTGAAAAATTAATAATTGTTTTAATTTATCACTAACACATAATTGAAATAATAAATTAGAATTATCTTTCGGTTTAGATGTAGTATCAACAATATTTTCTTTTTTATAATTGCAAACTTTAACTACTTCTGGAATTTTTTCTTTTTCATCAGAAACTACTACCATTCTTAAACATGTTTCTAACAACATATGATTTTTATAAAAACTTTCTAAATCATTATATATCCTAATTAATTCTACTTTGGTTAATATAACTTGAAGTTGATTGTATAATATAATATTATATCGATTCGTATCCTGGATTTGTATTATCATATTTTTTAAAATTGGCAAATACGATTCAACATTATAATAATCTAAAATAATTGATCCTTTTAAATCATTATTAAATTTTTCTAATACTTGTGAATTAATTTGGTTGCATTGTTTTTCTATTAAACTACACATTTCAACTTGATCATTTTTAATATGTAATTCGTATAATTCAAAAATTACTTTAAACTTATAATTATCACGAACAATTTTAAATTTTAATATTGCCTGAACTGTTCCAGCATTAATATATGTATATTTTGATACAAACTCTTGCATACAATTCCCCTTTTAATTTTTGGTGTTATGTATTAATAATATTATTTCTATTTTACTTATGAAATCAAAATTCACATAATATTACTATTCGATATATTGATATAGAAATAATAAATTTAATATAGTTCTACTGATTTTTTTTATATCATACTAAAGAAATATATTTATTCATAAAACAAAATAGATTGGTATTAAACATCAAACTAAATTATATAAAAAATACAATTATAGTAAAATAAAGGAAAATAAAGGAAAATAAATATGTATACCAAAGAAAATCTACTTAAATGGTATGATGAATCATATTGTTTAGCAGCAGTTAAACAAACCGGAAATAATTTGCAATATGTAAAGAATCAAACTGGAAATATATGTTTAGAAGCTATTAAACAAGATGTATATAATTTAAAATATGTAAAGAATCAAACTGAAGAGATATGTTTCATAGCTGTTAAACAAAATGGATATTCTTTACAATATGTAAAAAACCAAACTGAAGAAATGTGTTTAGAAGCGATTAAACAAAATAGAGGGGCGTTACGATATATAAATAATCAAACTGAAAAAATATGTTTATACGCAGTTAAACAAGATGGATATGCATTACAATATATAAAGAATCAAACTGAAGGAATATGTTTAGAAGCATTAAATCAAAATCCAGAAAGTATTAAATATATCAATATCCAAACTGAAAAGATATGTTTATACGCAATTAAACAATATAGAGAGGCTTTACGATATGTAAATACTCAAACTGAAGATATATGTTTATACGCAGTTAAACAAGATGGATATGCATTACAATATATAAAGAATCAAACTGAAGAAATATGTTTAGAAGCATTAAATCAAAATCCAGAAAGTATCCAATATATTGATGTTTTAAAATATCCTGAAGTATATGAGAAGTATGTATTCATGATGAAATAAAAGGAAAACAAATATGTATACTAAAAAAGATCTGCTTAAATGGTATGATGAATCATATTGTTTAGCAGCAGTTAAACAAGATGGAAATAATTTACAATATGTACGGAATCAAACTAGAACCATATGTTTAGAAGCTATTAAACATGATGTGTATAATTTAAAATATGTAAAGAATCAAACTGAAAGTATATGTTTAGCAGCAGTTAAACAAAACGGATATGCATTACAATACATAAATAATCAAACTGAAGAGATGTGTTTATACGCAGTTAAACAATATAGATGTGCTTTACGATATGTAAATAATCAAACTGAAGAAATGTGTTTAATAGCAGTTAAACAAGATGGATATGCATTATTATATGTAAAAAATCAAACAAAACAAATATGTTTAGCAGCAGTTAAACAAGATGAAATGGCATTACGATATATAAATAATCAAACTGATCAAATATGTTTAGAAGCCGTTAAACAAGATGAATGGCATTACGATATATAAATAATCAAACTGAAAAAATGTGTTTAAACGCAGTTAACCAAAATGGATATGCATTACGATATGTGCAAAATCAAACTGAAGAACTATGTTTGGAAGCATTAATTCAAAATCCAAAAAGTATACAATATATCAATATCCAAAAATATCCTGAAATATATGAAAAGTATGTATTTATGATGAAATAAAAAAATAATCGACTATAACTTTAATATTTAATTATTAAAGTTATGGTTCTTTTTTTTGAAATTGAAATCTTGTAATTCAATAAGCTCTGAACAAGCATTGCTGTCTTTTAAATATTTCGGTTTCCAACTTTTAATTGTATTATCTGTATTATTAACAACTATATTAAGTTTTCGAATTATATTCTTTTGCCAATTATATTTAGTATCATTATCAAATACAATATGTATAATGCTTGAATTCAAATATAAATAATTATATACTAATTCTTTAACACAATTCACATAGTTTTTGCCGTTGGCACAAATAAAAAAACTATCTTTATTATTGTTATTATATAAATTTAAACTAATCAAATCGAATTGTCCTTCACAAATAATAATATTTTTATAATTATTGATCTCAGAAATGTCTTGAAAATAATAATATTGATCTGATTCTTTTTTATATCTTATATCATTAATAACATAAATAAATCGATATGAAATAACATATCCATTATAATTCATAAAACCTACTGTTAATTGATTATTAATTATACATGGAAATAATAGATACTTATTATAATCAACATATCCTATTCTACTGTTTAAATATTTATAATATGTATCTAATTGATCATTATCTAATTGTTTTATACTATTAGCAATATAGTCGTCAATAATGATTTTAGATTTGTGTTTTGAAGTATTTGTTTTTAAATAGTTTTTACCTATTTTGAATTGAACTATCTGTTTTAACTGGTTAATTACTTCTGTATTATTGTATTCTGTAATGTTTAATAAGTCTAAAATAGTTCCTGTTGTATCGCATCTATGACAATAGAATACTGGAATATTTTTTGAAACATAACAATGTCCATGATCTATAATTTGTTTTCTAATTGCATCATCACAATATGGACAACAAATTACATAATGATCACCTACTTCATCTAATGTTGGTGAAATGTGATCTAAATGGTTTTTAATGTCTGGAAATTTAGTAAGATCATACAATGTTTTTCTCCTTTTATACTGCGGCAAAAAATACGAATTACATATATTATTTCTATATATAAAGTGAAATTAAATATTCTTGTACATTTGTATATTTATACCCCGAGGTTGAGTTTTCACATTTTGACAGCAAATATCCAAAGAATACATATTGATAGTCATATTATTTTCACAGAGAGTCATATATGAAAACCATATGTAAATTTTGAACATCAAAAACAAGAATATTAATTTGCGATTTGATCGGGCTGAGCGGAACCAATATCTTTAATTTGTAATTATTGAACTATACAGTATTCAAGTTAAAATGTATTCTAAATTAAACGGGCGGGCGGAACCAATATCTTTAATCTTTGGTTTGAACCATACAGTATTCAAGTTAAAATGTATTCTAAATTAAACGGAAGGAACAGTCTTTAATATTGAATTTCTAATTAAAGAATATTCAAGAATATTTTAATACTATATTTCAAATTAAAGACCTTTCAATAACATTTTAATACTGAATTTTAAATCAAAAGGTATTCAATAATATTGGTCTTGAAACTACGGCAACTTGGTCTAATTATACTCCAAAATTGAATCCTTACAGTAACTACTATAATTTAATTTCATCCTTGCAGTAAAACTCCAAATCTAAATTAAAATTAAAGTAACCAATATCTAAATCTAATTTTGAAGTTATAATAACCAAATTCAAATATAGTTCCAACTGAAATTATAATAACCAATTTAAATACTATCCAATAGTTGAAATATAATAATTAATTCAAATATAATTCTAACTGATATCATACTAATTCTAAATTGAATCTTATAATACATAATTAAAATATGGTTCTAAATTAAACCTATAATAACCAATATAATTAAATTTAAATTAACTACGGCAAAATTGAAGTTATAATAACCAAATTCAAATATAAATCCAATTGAAATTATAATAACCAATTTAAATACTATCCCATAGTTGAAATATAGTAATTAATTCAAATATAATTCTAACTGATATCATACTAATTCTAAATTGAATCTTTATGCTCTTCGCTTAAATAAATTATATTGATTTTTGCTCTTTTCCAATATAAGGTATATATACTAATTTGAATTGATTACTATAATCAAATTATATAATATATATTGTAGACATGATATATTTAAATTATATGATATACTATAGATATATGATATAAATAGAATTATATGATATACTATAGATATATGATATATTTGAATTATGTAGAATTATGTAGATATGATATAAATTGAATTATGTAGAATATGAGATATATGATATAATATAGAATACTATAGATATGATATAAATTGAATTATGTAGAATTATGTAGATATGAT
>Ga0190310_1000275_pt1 | contig 17795 bp, 21 predicted proteins | sample 48700778_MG_FD_165059 | JGI IMG/M metagenome (GOLD analysis project Ga0190310, IMG submission 165059) | Hydrothermal vent sediment bacterial communities from Southern Trench, Guaymas Basin, Mexico - 4870-07-7-8_MG | ecosystem: Environmental > Aquatic > Marine > Hydrothermal vents > Sediment ... | reverse complement strand
TAGAAAGAACTTTGCCAACTGGTACAGAAGAAGGTGTCTGGACAGCTATTTCATCTAAAGTAATAGATCCTGGTAAAAGAATTTTTCTAAAACTTTATCTTAATACAAAATATTATAACCCGGGTCAGACTATTAAAGTGACTATACATACTGGGAAGGAAGGACAATATGTACTTTCAATAACTATTCCTACAGAATAATTCTGTAAATCTATAACCTATCCAGATTTTAATGAAACAGCATAATAGTTCTTTGTAGGCTTAAAATATTTCTTTACGGGATAAAATACACCTAGATCTAGTATCTTGAATCCTGTCTTTTCAAGATCCTTCCTTAACTCTTTCAAAGTATATAAGTAATAATATCTTCTAAGCTTTACACCTTTATGTATCCATGGGATAAAGATATCTCCAATACTGTGTCTTCTCCCTATAAGCTTCTTTATTAAATTAGAAACTATCCTTGGGATAAAATATAGCTGATATCTAGCCCAGACTGTTATAAGTAATTTGCCCTTGTTTCTAAGTACTCTATAAGCTTCCTCTAAGGCCTTTATTCTAAGCTTTTTACTCGGCAAATGATGTATTGATGCGATATATGTAAGGAGATCAAAAACATTATCTCTAAAGGGAAGATTTGTCATATCAGCTTCTATAGCTAATAATCTCCAAGAAAAGCCTCTTCTATAGGCTCTTTGCATAGCTTGGTGAACCATATTAAATGATATATCAACTACTACACCGCGTGAGCTTTTTAGCGCCTCTAATATAGCAAGCGCATTATGTCCAGGACCCGATCCTATATCTCCAAAGAGTTCTATACTGTCCTCAAGTACTTTATAAACTATGCTCCATGGTTTCCTTCTATACACATGTGCAACTTGATCGAAAGTCCTCCACGTCTCTTCAAATATTTCATTATACAAATCATTCAACACCTATTATTAAATAGAGCCTGCTAAACAAAAATATATCATACACATGATTACCATTATTGATTAATTCATTTTCCTAATAAAGCTAATTCCCTTTCAACTCTACGCCTCTCCGTATATTTCCCAGAACCGTATCCTGCAACAATTCCCACGGATGCTCCTATAACCATGGATATATATTCGCTTGTCACTTTATTAGTTAACATACCAGCTATAATCATCGCAACTAATTCTACAGCTACTACTATGGAAAGATCAATTCTCGAATCCAATATTTACACTTTAGCATTCTATTGTAGTATATTATTGCTGATATTATATTTGTTCAAAAATTATAAGATTCACCTAAGAAAATATTATCTAAACAATAATGTTTCCAGTAATTGGCATTACATATATTTCCTACTAAGAAAATGATATTGGTAGGGTTACTCGTAATGGCTATTATTCATATTGGTTTTGATGATATTGATAGTCCTTTCGGAGGATGTACTACTGACTTTGTATCTAAATTAGTTATAGAATGGTGTAAGAGAAGGTATTTAGAGTTTATAGATTATCCAAATCTAATTAGACTTTGTCCCAGTGTACCTTGGAAGACTCGTGGTAATGGCGCAGTAGTTCTTCGATTAAAGGTAAAAGATATAGGCATGGGCTATAAACTATTTGAGGAAGCCGTTTCAAATGCTTATGAATATATATCTTACTTTAGACATCCAGAAAGCAGTCCAGCTATTGCATTATATATTGGAGAGGTAAGTGATGAGCTTAAATGGCTTGGTTGGAAAGCTGTCTGGGACATTATACCATTAGATCTTGTCCAACGTATTATAGATAAACTCGGTGACAGAGTAAGGATTAAACACCTAGGTAATATGAAGAGAGGAGTTATTGGAGCATTAGCAAGCATTGGCAATACATTGTCCAATACCGACTATACATATGAATTAATAGTTTATCGAAAACAGGAATACTGGAGTTCGCCTAGAAAAATAGATCACAATAGTATTAAGGAAATGGACCGTTTAACGAGGGGAGATACTTTCCTTAACTATGACTATGAAATTGATAAGGCATTAATTACTCCACATGGCCCTGATCCAGTCTTGCTAGGGATACGGGGCGAGTCTCCAGAGATATTGATAAAGGCCTTAAATATTCTGCGAATTATTGAGCCCATTGAAAGATGGATTATTTATCGCACTAATCAAGGTACGGATGCCCATTTAAGGAGAATAACAAGCCTTAATGAAGCTTATATTTATACGGGTGTAATATTTCAGGGAAGGGTTTCTAAACCTCCTAAGAGAATAGCTGGGGGCCATGTAATATTCAGTGTATCAGATGGCTCTAGAGAAATTGATGTAGCAGCTTACGAGCCTACGGGAAAATTTAGAGATATTGTTGAAAAATTATGGATAAACGATCTTGTTGAAGTATATGGTATCGTCAGGCCACCGAGTAGTAAACACGGTAAAACCATTAACCTTGAAAAATTACGTGTAATCCAAGTTGCCCCTAAGATAGTTTATGAAGCACCTAAATGCCCTAAATGCGGAAAGCGTATGAAAAGTATGGGTAAAGGTAAGGGCTATAAATGCCCTAAATGTAAGTATCGCGATCCATTTGCAAAGAAAATTCCAAAAGAGATACCTAGGGAATTATCTATAGGATGGTATCAACCACCTCCAAGATCATTTAAACACCTAATGAAGCCTCTTGAGAGATTCGGTAAAGAGAAAAAATATCCACCTAAAGCTCTTCAAACACCATGGTGTTATCCATGCTAATGCACTTTCTCCATTTATTGTAGAGCTTCTCAAGAGATAAAAATAGATAAGAGATTTGTGCGTAACAAATTCTTGGATGAGGAAATACCCCGGGAACGAACTGAGTTGATGACGAAGTGGTCCTCTACTGACAGCTTTTACTAATCCAAAGTCGGATCTCTCTATTTATTTAATAGTTTTAAATAACTATATTTATGATGGAGGGTTTCTTATTTGAAGAGAACTATTCACGCTTATATGGGTATAGCCTTGGGATTTCTTATTGCAAGTAACAACTACTATATTCTACCCTATACTATTTTATTCGGGTGGCTTGGAGGCTGGTTCCCAGATCTCGATCTCAGGTATAAGCATAGAAAAGGACTTCATAATCTCATTGCAACAATGGTTTTCACTAGCTTCATTTATGTAGCATCATATATTCTCTATAGCGAGTTCATGTTATTGACTAAGGAAGCCCCTCTTTATATATCACTTGCTTTTACCGGAGGATACATACTACATTTATTCTTTGACTCTTTAACGCCAAGAGGCATATACATTCTATATCCTTTATCTAATAAACGGCTAAGAATAGCCAGTTTTAGATCAGATGGATTATTTATTAATGCACTTGGTTTCCTAATAGCATCTACAATTATCGCCTTTTGGTTGATCAAATATACGGGATTTAATTTTTATCTAAAAATACTGATACAAAGTTTAAAATAAAATTACTTTTATCTCTTTCTTGCAATTGCCCGTACTATTAGTATATAGACTAAAGACAATATTATAGCAGCAACAAACCCCATAGATAGATACATATATACTTGTCTTTTCTCATCTTCAATCCTATTAATCTGTTCCCTTAAACTAGCTATCTCATTTCTTAAATTAATAACCGTAGCATTGGACTCGCCAAGTGCTTTCTTTAAATTCTCAATCTCTCTCCTCAGATTAGCATTTGTTGAATTTAACTCATTGACTTTAGTATTTAATTTAGTAACTTCCTCATTTAGATCATCAACGCGTCTAATTAATTGTTTTAATCCATATCCTGAAGAACCAGCCAATATATTGAACAATTGAAGAGACTTGGCACTAATGGGGCTGATGTCGGTGTCAAGAAGTGATGGATAAATCATTATATAGCCTTTTCCATAGCCTATTCTGTTATCTGTTATAAACACGTATTTAGCGCCACTAATAGTTTCTATACTAAATGATATCTCATGCGAAACTAGATCTTGTATTATTGATACACTATATTTTACTATTCCAGGAGCTACATAGTTAAGATTTAAGTCCATTTGCTGTTCAGTAATTGTATATGGTGATATAACGTACGTAATGGTTACTGCCTCTCCCATTTTAACTCTGGCCTTCTTAATAAATTCATTAAAACCTCCATATACCCTCTCAATGATCTCATTTGCTAATGATTCATTATCAATAAATTTTAGCATTTTATAGGTTTCTTCAAATAATGGATAGTATGCGTATGTAATTAATTTATTATATTTGGTTAAAACATAGTCAGCAAGATTTACATAGAACCCTACTACCTGATCTATAGTCCATAAGATCATTTCAGGAGACAATTTGTCTAATATTGTATTATCCAAGATTAAATGAGGAGTTATTGGCCTATCATATCCATGGTAAAATTCTGAAAATCCTTCATTTGGATTACGTGTCCCAAGCGTTAGAAGTAAAATTCTATTATCATTTATTACATGTATTCTGAACCTGAGTTTATATTCTCCTGGAACAATATTCTCTGTTTTATTTTCTGAAATGGATAGGGTAATAACTGGAGATACTGGATTATTTCTTGAAAGATTGAATTTTACACCATAATCAACTATATCGATTATATAGCTATTATTAACTAACGTAACTCTTATATCTGTATTTAATAGACTCCAGTGTTTACTAGTATTAACTTCTAGTTCAAATAATGTTGGTGGAATAACTGTTTTCTCTAATTCATACTCTAAGTTAACAGTTCTTGAGTGGTTTAATGGACTAACTATACGTACATTGATAAAGACTGTATCAAGATCCCCCCACATCTCAACAATCTTTGATTGATTTATTAATCTAGTAGGATCGATTTTACCACCATTCCATGAAAGAACATAATTATCAATAGGTATTCCCATGGATAAATCATATCCATTAGGTGATAATAGTAAATATTCATAGTATAAAGACGTATATGGTGGGTATTGCTTTAATTCTATAATCTTTGACTCTCTAACGAATGTTACATTAGCACCTAATAGTTCATTGAATTTTTGATAATTCATTCCCGGAGCTAGTATTACTAGTGCTTTTGTTGGAAATTCTTGAGAATATATTATGGGTAGAGCATTCATGTAGGAAAGCATCATTAACAAGATCAAGCCATAGATTAGCCCTTTATTCAAACCACTTACACCCTCCATACTCTTTCATTTTATTCGTATCATATCCCCATACCTTATACTAAACATAAGGCATAGAAAATAAGTCTATAGCTTAGAATAAAGGAAATTATACTTCAACCCCTACTCCTAGTCTTGCGATCTCGTCTTTGAGAAGGTCTATAGTCTCTCTGACCCTATTATACTTGCTTATGAATTCTTCAGTCGATATCTTTCCTTCACGAAACAGTTTCTCAAGTTCCTTAAGCTAATCCTGTAATCCACTAATTCCTTTCTTAAGGTAGTTAATAATTTGTCTCTCAAGACCTATTTCTGATATAGCGGTTTCCACTAAGCCTTTCAGGAGTATAGACTCCAATGATCCTTCCGTCTTCAAGCATATATACGATCCGTCATGCGTGCTACACGTGGATCATGGGTAGAAACGACAATAGTTTTACTGTTCCTAGCTAAATTAACTAGTAGAGAAGCAGCTTTTTCGGCATTAACTATATCAAGTTCTTCAGTAGGTTCGTCAGCAAGTATTAACGGCGGATCATTAGCTAATGCCACGGCTACAGCAACACGTTGCCTCTCACCACCACTAAGTTCTTCGGGGAATCTATTTTCCTACCCAAGTAGATCAACTTTCTTTAAAAGCTCTTTAGCCCTTTCTATAGCTTTCTTCTTTTCCCAACCCGCAATAAGCATAGGCAACATAATATTTTCTAGAACCGTAAGCGTTGGCACTAGGTTGAAGAACTGGAATATATATCCGATAGTATATAGTCTATAGAGCCTTAGCTGTAATTCGTTGTATCTAGTTATATCTACTCCATTAACAAATATAGAGCCCGCAGTTGGCTTATCTTATCTATACCACCTATAAGATTTAATAGAGTTGTTTTACCGCTACCACTAGGCCCCATAAAGGTAATTATCTCTCTAGGCCTAACTTCAAGATCCACTCCTTTAAGTGCATGTACAATTATATCACCAATTCTATATATCTTTACAAGATCAGAAGCCTCTATATGAACCTGCCTAATTCTTTTAGACTGAGACACATATATTCACGCTATCGTACGGAGTTTTTCCAGCTATAGGTTTTGATATACGGAGAAAAATTATGATAAGGGGTATGAGAAGCAAAAGAGTTACAATAGCAATGATATAGTCAAGATCATATGTATTAAAAACTATTGTAACATAAGGTATTTCTACATTTGATGTCTCATTAAATGCTATTGGGGCTGCTCTCAAACCACTATTTATACCATCAATTCCTCCCTTTAACCATATAATACCACTAACAAAACCTACTACAAGACTTATTGAAACAACAGTGAATAAGACTCCATAGACAAGTCTTAATAAATCCTTTATTCCGGCTCCACGTGCCCTAAGCATGATCATTTCTTTATCTAAATCCTTTGTAAGAACCAAGGCCATCAATATAGAACTTAAAAGGGCCAGTACAAGGCCATAATATACCATCAACTTATTAGTATATCATTCCCTGATAACTAAATTGCTGTATTGTACTATATTCGCCATAGACATCAATTAAAAACTCCTTCAGATCCGGGAACCATGTCTCAAGGCTAGAGCTTATGCCTAAATAATTTAATGATACAGCAAAGACTAATGCAATGACAAATGATACGTTATATGATCTAGAGCTTCCCCTTAAGATCAATTCCTTTATACTATCACTTAAGTTATTAAATATAACTCTAGTAACTATGGTTGAAAATAAATTAAGTATTTTCTCAGAATGTGTGATATATTGTACAAGGAAATATGTTACAATAAATGGAGCAATATATGTTGCAAGTGAGTCAATAATACTACATATAGACAATACAATAAGCAAACCCATATTACCTGATTCAATAGCTTTCCTAATAAGATCAGCGACTGTAAATCCAGTTATCCATATACCACACTCTATGATGCTTATTATCAATAATATTGTTAGTAGAGTACCTGGCTTCCAAATAGTTTTTTCAGCTGGAATAAAGACTCGTGTTATGAAACTTAATTCACCAGCTTCTACATCTATGTACTTACGACTCCTTCTAAAAACCAGTAGTATCAGCAGAACAGTTATAATCGCCGCGGTAATTATAATAAATGGATCTGTTAATGGAGGCTCGTAAAACAACTACTCAATATTATTGTAAACAACTTTGATGACAAGTTAGTTAGTGGTAATGATATTATTACAGCGATTAAGCCTATGAATACTAATAAGACCATATAGTGTTTTTAAAGGGAACTAGATGATATGCCTCTAGTCATAAGAAGTGCTAAGTGACGTCTAAGACCATATATCACTATACTTGCTACAATAGCCATTAAATACCATGAACCAATAAATATTGGAAGAGAAGCCGTTATCAGAATTGAAGTCATTTGAAACTGCATATTAGATTTCAAACTAGATATTGTATCTTGTATGGGAGAATCAATATCTGATACTAAATTAATAGTAGAATTCTCAAAGATAATTCAATAGTTTTAAAGTTCCTACTTACTATGAAGAAAAAGCTTGTCTTCTCAGGTATAATGTCTTTACCAAATACATTTTCAGATATGGAAGATAACTTATCATCAATAAATTCATCTATTAACTGATAAGCTAGATCGGGATTATAGAGAACAAGATATTTTTCACAAAGTACCATATCCAAGACATAGTCTATATACATCTTTGAACTTTCTTCAGCAGATATTACATAAGGCATGGAATAAACTGTCTTAATAATTTCTCTCAAAATACTTTCATTAACAATAAAATTAGGCAATAAAGTCGAGAGATGTAAACGGACCACCTATACCAAAGCTACCGGGTCTATAGCCTTTCTTATATTCTTTTAAGGTATATGCTTATCCTATTTCTAGATTCTTTAGTTCAAGTATAGTATGATTTCTAATTCTATCAATGATCTCTATATTAATATGATTGCCTATTTTGATGCCAAAGAATTCAAGTAATCATTGCTCAACATCAATCTTATTCTCTTCTATAATCCCCTCCGTTATATTGAATCTTATAGTTTCACCATATAGTATTGAGAATGACGTCATTCCCTCTATCATATTAGATTCATTATCCACACTAACCTTTAGATCTAGATAGCCCATTATATAGAATCGAGGAAACATTGATAGTTTATTTATCTCAGATTGTTTTCCAAGTTCTTCTATGAAGTTCTTCATATAATCTATAGTTTTAATCAATGCATTATTATCATTTGCAGAAGATCTCAAGTTTAAAGTTATATGAATAGGTATTTCCTCTGTAGTTTCATAATATTATGTAATTATTTGTATTCACCAATACTATAAAGGTACCTACAATAGATACTATTGTTATAATAAGTGTTATTAAAGCTATTAAGTAATAACTTTTTAATCGATAGAAAACCGCTAGTAGTATTCTGTTACTTCCCATTATTGGAACTGAATCCCTAATGTTTTTAATAGATTAATAGAGGGTCTCTTTATTATTTTTATCGAGAGAATAGCTAGGAGGTGATTAAATTGAAAATACTGGTGATAGGTGTTTTAAGATATGAGTCTGGAAAAACAAGTTTTGCGCTTGAGCTACTGAATTCATTTAAGGAAGTAGGTATTGATATTTATCCGTATAAACCAATAGGTGGACATAGTGGTTGGTATCAATACACAACAATTATTAATAGTATCAAACTAGGCAAACTCGTTGGTGAGGATGCCTATCATTATGCCGAAGCAATTAATTGTATTGAATGCATTGAACAAATATCTCCATTGGACTTTCTTCTAATTCCATATGACATTAAGTTTTATCAAGGTAGGATAAGGAGTTACATTGACCTCATAGATGATGTTTTTAAGCAAATAATACTGGTTAGACTAACTACAATGGCAGATGATGGTTTTCGAACAGTACATTACCTTGTAAAGGATAATTATAAATATATTCTTGAGTCTATGGAGAATATATTAAGGGATCTCGTTAAATCAATCAAGTATATTATTGAGATAGGTGTAAAGGAACTTACTTCTTTAATCCTAAATCCTGAATTATATTATATGTTAGATAATATTTTGGCATATCATGAATCTAGACATGAACTAGTATTGATAGAGAGCTTTAATGATGTTGCTTTACCTATACCTAGTGCAATTAATAGCTTATATGTAGTTGTTGTAGCACCCGGTAGAGTCTTACTTTATGACGGAAATAACTTTAGAAGAGCCGTAGAGATCGTGTCTGATGTATTTAGACCATTAGCTCTTAGTACATCTAGTATTTTAAGGATAATGAAACAACCTCTTCTAAGTCTACCTATTCCGCCTAAGCAACTGATTTATACTGGTGTTTCTAAGACAGCTAATGACATTGTATCTTATATAATTAATCATATTAAATGAGCCATTGTATATGTTTTACCAGCATCTATTTTATTCTGTCTACTTATATGTATAAGCAAAGACCAGATTTATTAGAAGGTGTATTTAGTATGGGAATGGAATATTTAAGAAAATTAGGATTTAATTTAATGGATACCAATATAGAATATACATTAAAAATAATTAATGATGCCCGGAGAAAATTTGTTAATATACCAGATTATAAGGCCTTATTCAGATTTTATGAAGAAATAGTTGAGAAAGTTAATCATGAAAGACCTGCATCTGCCCAGGCTATAAATATGCTTCGTGATCTTGGTAAGATCATTTTGAATGGTATTGATGAAAATTTATCTATTAAGAAGCTTCTTGAAAAGATTATTTCAAGTTTAGATTTATGGGAAAGACGTATTATTGAAGAATGTAATGAAGCTGCCCATATTGCTTCTAGAAGGCTTGTAGATGGCGACGTTATACTTACTCATAGCCGTAGTACATGTGTGTTAAAGGCAATAGAATATTCTAAAAAAGAGGGGAAGAGACTCACATTCTATGTCACAGAGTCGAGGCCTGGTATGGAAGGATTGGTAACTGCAGAGAAAATAAGTATTATTGGCTATCCTGTTAAGTTAATTGTTGATAGTGCTGTCAGATACTTTATGAAGGATATCGATAAAGTTCTTGTTGGTGCAGAGGCTGTTGCAGTTAATGGTGCTGTTGTTAGTAAAGTAGGGACTAGCTTGATTAGTCTTATAGCTAATGAGGCTAGAGTTAGAGTCTTCGTAGTTGCCTCAATAACAAAGTTTGATATTGAAACATTATTTGGAGAACTTGTTGAACTGCCTGAGAGTGATTGGAGAAGACTTATGTCTCCCGATATACTAGCTAGTTTGCCAGAAAATTATATAGCACGTGTACCAATATTTGATGTTACCCCTCCACAATACATAGATGGTATTGCTACAGAACGAGGACTATTTGCTCCACAAGCAATACCTGTTGTACTTAAAGACGTATATGGTAAATGGCCTCCTGAAATACCTGAATTAGAAGAGCTTGTTAAGAAGATCAAGGAGATTCTGGGGTGATTGTCTATGAAAGTCCCTGATAAGGTTCTTGAAATAGCTAAAGCAATAAGAAGTATGAGAATACGTGGAGCAGGTAGAATCGCACGTGCAGCAGCTGAAGCTCTGAAAATCGCAGCTTTAGAATATAGTGGTCCATTAGATGAAAAAAGCTTTCGTAAATACATGGCCCATATTGCTGATTTAATAATATCTACTAGGCCTACAGCCGTTAGTCTGCCTAATGCTGTATATTATGTTATGTATAGACTTATAACAAGCCATGGAGACCTTAATAAATTAAGAGAAGTAGTCATTAATACAGCTGATCGATTTATACAGGAAAGCATTGATGCCGTCCGAAAGATTGGTGAAATAGGAGCTCGGAGAATTAAGAATAACTCGGTTATTCTAACTCATTGTCATAGTACAGCCGCTGTATCAGTTATAACAACAGCATATAGAATGGGAAAAGTCGTTAAAGTATATAGTACTGAGACAAGGCCTTTCTTCCAGGGAAGAATTACTACACGTTATCTACTAGAAGCAGGGGTACCTGTTGTACAAATACCAGATAGTGCTGTACGTTATGTAATGCATGAAGTAGATCATGTAGTTGTTGGAGCTGATACAATAGCCAGTAATGGAGCTATTGTAAACAAGATTGGTACAAGTCAAGTAGCTCTAGCAGCTCATGAAGCACGTGTAAGAGTCTTTGTAGCCGCCGAAACCTATAAGTTTTCGCCATCAACAGTCATTGGAGAACTAGTACCTATTGAGATGAGGCCTCCTGAAGAAATAGTACCTAGAGAATGGATCGAGTCCCATCCAGGCATTGAAGTCCTAAATCCAGCATTTGATGTCACTCCACCAGAGTATATTGATGCAATTATTACAGAAATAGGAGTTATACCCCCTCAAGCAGCCATACTAGTATTGATGGATCGTATGGGATGGGCTTTGAGTAAACTTAAACAAGGTGAGATTGGTAAGATATTCTTTGAGGAAACACTAGAGGAGTAGATTATAAATGAAGAAGGAAGAGAAGTATAGAGAAGAACTTAAAAAAGAAATAATTATACTTATCGATGAAAACCGAGATCAATGGAAGAAAGCAGCATTCTATAGCGATAATGACGTTCAAAATATTTTGAAAAGACTATACGATGAATGGGAGAAAAATAATAGACAAGGAGTGCCCATAGACTATGCAACAACCGAGGAACTTGAAACATTAGCAGCTCTAGCCCGTAGGTACTCTAGGCTAGATAGTAGACTTGCTATGAGAGCAATGGTATTTGGAGATAGACCAAGTGTTAAAAAAGAAATTGAAGAAGAGGGTAGTATATGGAAAAAGATCTTGAAAAGATTGTTATGGATAGGTGACTAAGGTAGTAATACTAATATTTTATCCTCAATCCTAATACTTATATGGATATATAATTTTGTAATAATTAAATCCTAGAATAAAATATTATGGACAATATATTTTGACGAAATAGTAGTTATTATTAGGGTCATGTAATCTATATTCATATTGGTGATAAATCTATGGTTTCATTTGGTAGGTTTCCAAGTGAATTAGCTCATGTACTTAATCTCGTTGTTGAGCATAATATTTGGAGAAAGAGGAGATGTATTAACCTTATTGCTAGTGAGAATGTTATGAGTCCATTGGCAATGCTTTTCTATATGAATGATATGATGCATCGCTATGCGGAGGGTAAGCCTTTTAAGAGATTTTACCAGGGGCTTAAGTTTGTTGATGAGGTTGAAGTTGCCACTATGAAGATTATTGGTGATCTATTAGAGACGGAATATGTCGATCTAAGACCTATTAGTGGTACAACAGCTAATGCATCGGCATTCCGTACATTTACTAAACCGGGTGATAAAGCAGTTGTTGTACCCGTGCAGGCAGGTGCTCATGTTAGTCATACGCGATACGGTACACTTGGGGCATTGGGTATTGAACAGATTGAGATGCCATTCGATCTAGATGAATGGAATATAGATGTTGACGGGGCTAGAAAAGTTATTGAAAATGTTAAGCCTAAGATAGTTATTCTAGGCGGTAGTCTATACATATTTCCTCATCCTACCAAGGAAATTGCTGAAATAGCTCATAGTGTTGGTGCTAAGCTTATCTATGATGCGGCACATGTATTAGGTCTTATCATGGGGAAAGTATGGAGTAATCCATTAAAGGATGGAGCTGATGTATTAACTAGTTCTACTCATAAGACATTCCCTGGACCACAAGGTGGATTAATAGCTGCTTCTACTAAAGATGATATAAAGGCTATTGGTAAGGTTGTATTCCCAATGTTTGTCTCAAATCATCACCTACATAGACTTGCTGCTACAGCTATTACAGGTGTTGAAATGAAGCTTTATGGAGAAGAATATGCTAGGCAGATAATTAAGAATGCCAAGGCATTAGCAGAAGCTCTTGTAGAGAATGGTTTTAATGTTGTTGCTGAGAACAAGGGCTATACTATGAGTCATCAAGTCGTTGTCGATGTTAAGGGGCTTGGTGGAGGAGCTAAAGCTGCTAAGCTACTTGAAGATGCAAACATTATATTAAACAAGAATATGCTTCCATGGGATAAACCTGAAGATATTAAGAATCCAAGTGGACTACGTATAGGTGTCCAAGAAGTAACAAGATGGGGTATGAAGGAAGATGATATGAAAGTAATTGCAGATTTTATGAAGAAAGTAATTATTGATAGTAAAGATCCTAAAGAAATCGGCAAGGAAGTTATAGAATTTAGAAAGAATTACCTAGAAATACATTATGCACTAAAGATCACAGGTGATGAAGAGAAAGAATTATTGAAGCTAATGCTGCATCCCTAGCATCCGCGGAAGATAAATATTTTACATACTAATTACAAAAATATTATTGCGCGCCGCCCCTAGGGATATCGGACTCTCCCGAAACATGGGAGCTGGATGACCCTAGGGGACTTGTCCCCCGCATTATACTGGGTTCGCCTCTTTATATGTTTGTATACATTTTTATATGAACCGTCATCGATTCATCCATGATTGAGGCGGTTTATTGAGTTTCATCCTTCATCCCGCCCCCGTTCGCGGGGTACCAAACGACCCCGCACATGCCCTTTAATGCACGTAGGTAGATGTTCAATGCACCTACCTTATCTCTATCTGTAGTGAACTTACAATTAGGACGTATCGCTAATCTATGGTTGTAGCTTAGTTTAGCTCCACATTTCGGGCATATAGTTGAAGTATTTCTTGGGTTAATTAGTATTAATGGTACATTGTATTTTATACATTAGGTTGTGATAGCATGTATGAGTTTACGGTATGCAAACCTTGACAACCTCCATGCTAGAATAGGATTCCTCTTTGAGATGCTGATCCATAGCTTGTCTAAATCCTCCAGTACTATACCAGCTCTCATTCTCCTAGCATTAAGAACCAAGTACTTAGCATATTTATGAGGCCAATCAACAATTATGTTCCTTGAATGTCTATGTAGACTCCTAATTCTACTAAGTATTCTCTTACTATATCTCCACATCTTAGGATACTTCTTCTGTAGGTTCTCTGCATATGCTTTAAGAGATAGTGCTTCTATGAATCTCGTCTTTACCTTCCTAAACCTCTTACCATCAAAGAGGACTAGATGTCTAAGATTAATGTCCTGTGCTATTAGTCTTCTAGGTTTGTATGGTTTGTACTCCCATCTGAACGGTATAGATACCCATATCCTTCCATGTCTATCGATGCTGATTATTACCTCGTACCATCTCCTACCAATGAACTTTTTTATGTACTCCTTACGGTGCAGCAGCTTTATCCTGAAGACCCTACTCCTAAGTTTGACTACGACTGCCTGGTTCTCAAGGTCTACCTTAGCGTCATACTTGTCTACTCTTGCTGATAGTTTTCTTAGGACTGGTTTTCTACCATTGTTTCTCTTAGCTGACCTAGCTATTCCTAGAGCGTACTTGTATATCTGCTTACATTGATGTGCAAGGAATCCTTGACTCCTAAGTATTCTGTAGAACATTTGATGAACTTAATTCAATGATGGTAGTTTATCCAACTTCCACAGAGCATCTATGACATGCTGGATAGCTCTACGAGTGATATAGAGTTCTTCCCGTAGCTCCTCAAGAGAACCATCTAATAGGACTCCTCTTGCCTTCAGTGTCAGCATATAATCCCCTCGGGGAACCACCTTAACGATTGTGGTCAATCCCCTCATCGGAGTATGCACCACTAATGGCTTTATGCATTCAAATTTATAAGTTTTCGCATACATACATAGCCATAGGTGATATACATGGTTGTTGTCTATATGTTTGAAGCAAACATCATTAGGATGAGTAACCGCTATTACATATATCCATCAAGACGGTATCAAGAAAAATAGCTAAACTGCATAGAAAGAAAGTAAAAATACTACTATTATGTGAAGAGAATACATTATAAACAACATATAAAAACATATACAATAGTATAAAACTTGCTACGGCTTTTTCTGGTAAGTTATATTAAGTTGTTAACAATGTTATTATTGTTATAGGTGATTATTGCTTGGCAGATAAAGAGGATATTAAGAAGAAAGTTATTGGAGTTCTCGAGACAGTAATTGATCCCGAAATAGGTATTGATATATACAATCTCGGACTCATATACGATATTGAAGTCGTAGATGATAAACATGTTAAGATAAAAATGGGTCTTACAACAGCATTCTGTCCACTAGCAAATATTCTCCCCGCGATCGCAAAGGAACAGATCAAGAGACAACTAGATATAGTTGCTGATATAGAGCTCGTATATGAGCCTCCGTGGACCCCTGAGAAAATGACTGAAAAAGGCCGTAGAATATTTATTGAGCGTTATGGATATGATATTGTTGAAGAATGGAAACGTCGTTACTCTACTTAGAATATAATAAATAAACTACTATTTTTATTATAAATGTATCATGGTTGAAGGAAACAAGTAGAGAATTATTAATGTTTAAAAAATTGATACATGTAATATACGAAAAACTATTATTAAGTGATGCCATTTTTAGGTTTTATAGGTGTTGTTATTTGAGCTGGAGTATACTTAAGCTACTACGTGAGAATCCAGAAGAGCTTAAGAAGCATGTTAAGAAGAGATTCATGGATCCAGGACTAGTTGATAGAGCGTATGAACTTGATATAAAATGGAGGAAAATGCTTCGGGAAATAGATGAATTAAGGCATAAACATAATGTTATAAGCCGTAGCATTCCGAGGCTAAGTGGTGGAGAAAGACAAAAGGCTATACTGGAGGCTAAGGAGCTTCTACGTAAACTTGAGGTTCTTGAAAAAGAGCTTAAACGTATTGAGGAGGAACGGGAGAAAGCTCTTTGGAGTCTGCCAAATATAGTCCATGATACAGTACCTATAGGGCCAGACGATACATATAATATGCCTATACGTTTCTGGGGTATGCCCCGTGTTTGGATAGGACATATTGAACAGTTTAAGGAGCAGACTGAAAAGTATGGTTTTAAGATCGATTATGAGGTTATTGATTGGAAACCCGTTGGACACGCTGATATGCTTGAAAATATCCTTGGGCTTGGAGATACTCTTAAGGCTGGCGAGGTTGCTGGTAGCCGTTTCTACTACTTATTCGATGATCTTGTATGGCTTGATCTAGCCCTACTATTCTATGCCATGGATTATCTAACTTCCAAGGGCTATCGTTTAGTACTACCACCATATATGCTACGTTATAAGGTTATGAATGGAGTAATTGATATGGATACTTTCAAAGATGCTATCTATAAAATTGAAGATGAGGACCTATATTTAATTGCCACAGCTGAGCATCCACTAGCAGCACTCCATTATAAAGAAGATATTCCTGAAGAAATGCTACCGCTAAAATATGCTGGTATTAGTCCATGCTTCCGTAAAGAAGCTGGTGCTGGTAGTAGAGACCTTAAGGGTATTTTCCGTGTACACCAATTCCATAAAGTCGAGCAATTCATATATGCTAAGCCTGAAGAAAGCTGGGATCTTATGGAGGAACTCATAGGTAATGCCGAATATTTATTCCAAGGACTAGAACTGCCTTATAGAATTGTAAATATCGCGAGCGGAGATCTAGGTGCTCCAGCAGCTAAAAAATATGATCTAGAAACATGGATGCCTGCCCAAGGAAAATATAGGGAAATGGTAAGCTGTAGTAATGTAACTGATTGGCAGGCATATAGATTGAAGATTAGACTTATACGTCGCCGCGGTATGAAAAAGGAGTATCTACACACACTCAATAGTACAGCTATAGCTAGTACTCGAACTATTACAGCAATACTTGAGAATTTCCAGGAACCTGATGGTGTAATTGTTATACCTAAAGTACTACGTAAGTATTTAGAAATATTTAATAGGGCTCCAAAAGACGCTATTCATCCTATAAAGAAGGAAAAGACTAGGTGAGAAGTGCTTTTATGTGTAGATTAATTATTTTCCATGGAAATTCTGTTTCTTGTAAGAGGATATTTTTGTATTTAATAGATCTTCTAATAAAAGTATCTAAACATGATTATAAACTAGAGGAGCTATATAAATGCCTGAATAGAAAGAATAGAACTCCTAATCATCCAGATGGATATGGATATTTTATTGCACTTGCTAAGGGAAGAACAGTAAAGCATCTTTACTACCATAAATCATCTAATTCTATATATAAAGATGTTCAAGGGATAACTAATGTGAAAAACATAATTAGTTCATGGAATTATGAAGTTTATGGATTAATTCATGTAAGAAAAGCAAGTATTAATGAACCCCTTGGTCTTTTACATAGTCATCCATTTATTGTAAGAATAAATGATAAGCTTTTATCACTCATACATAATGGTTCCATTAATAAGTCTAAGGTATGTTTAGATCTAAACTTTAATCAAGACATTTGCAGTAAAGTATCTGATTCCTACATGGCTTTGATATTTCTAAAACATAGTATGGAACATGGAGCCGAACTATTAGAGGCTATAAAAGAATTAATGGATAAGTATGTAGATAATGGTAGAAGCTCTGTTCTAGGAGTATGTAATATAGATAATGAGTTAATAGATCTATACTATGGTTTTAGAATAAAGTATCATGGAGAATGTTTTGAGAAGGTAAGGGATTACCATAGACCATATATATTATATTATAATGGATGTACTGCTCTAGTA
>Ga0190310_1000273_pt1 | contig 17849 bp, 29 predicted proteins | sample 48700778_MG_FD_165059 | JGI IMG/M metagenome (GOLD analysis project Ga0190310, IMG submission 165059) | Hydrothermal vent sediment bacterial communities from Southern Trench, Guaymas Basin, Mexico - 4870-07-7-8_MG | ecosystem: Environmental > Aquatic > Marine > Hydrothermal vents > Sediment ... | reverse complement strand
TCAACATCCAAGTCTGTCATTTCCAAAATCGATTTTACGTAATTTAACGTTCTTTTCAAAGCCTTTCCCATACTATCACATCGGCAACAACTCTTCAGGCCTCTTTTTCAATTCTTTCTCCCACCACTTCGTCGCAAACCTATCTGCTTCTTCCCAAGTTTTGAACGTGTAAATTTCATTCGGGTTGTATTTATCTGGTTGGAATATTATTGGAGGTTCCTTATCCCACTCTTCAACCATAACGAAACTCGGGTCAATTTTAGTGTTGTACATTTCGAATACTGGTCGTGTTTTAAAGTAAATTGTATGCATTGGAGGAGTTCCTCTTTTTATGTGAGAACCCATGAATATTAGAAGTTTTGCTACCGTCATCTGAGGATTCATTATCGGAACCGCACTAAAGTCTATAACTTTCCTTATCCTTTTATCTAGTTGGTCTATCATTTGCGCAGTAAAGAAGTAGTGGACATCCAATTTTCTACTTCTCAAAAGAATTGCGGACATAAGTTGGTTTCTCTTTTTCAATGTACTTCGAGCATCAACGACAAACCAAAGTTCATCGGCAAGTACGGCAGCACCGGCAGGTCTCATGTAATTTCCACATTTCGGACATTTGACTCTAGAGGTTACTGCCGTTATTTCATCTTTAAAATCCACTTGTTTTAACACGGGTCTTCCGTGGTCTGAACAGTGGTCACATATCAACCAATCATATCCCTTTATTTGTGTAAATTGATTTATTCCTCTAATCCAAATGTACGGAATTCTGTAAAGTGGAATATTGGAATAAACTTTCATTCCCCTGTAGAACCAGTTCTTAAAAGTAAGAGCAACGGCACTTAGTGTATTATGTAATATTGTCGGTAGGTTACCACCTATAAACATATGATTTTTTAGATTAACAAAATCGTATACATTATCATTATAATCTATTTCAGTGACGTTTTTTATCTTGTCAGTATAAAAATACTTCATTATGGATAATTCCTTATACATTTTCTCTGCCGAATTTAAGATTTCTTCAAATTTTTCAACAACCCATTGGTCAATTCTACAATTTCTAACAAATCGAATTTTATCTTTATCTTCAATCTTGAATGGTAGTGATTCCAGAGCAATGTATATTCTTTCTCTCGATATACCATCGGGTGATTTTATAACTTCTAGGTTTGATTTTTGAAACTTTAAAAGCTCTTCAGCAATTTCCAAATCTCTTTTTATAACTTCCCAAGACGTCACTTCGTATTTTTTCCTATATCCAATCCTATGATATAAATCACTCAAATGCTCAATACGTTCAAACCATTTATTTTTTATAAATCCTTCAAAATAATTAATCTTTTCCTTCTTGTATGGTCTGATTAAAGATATTAGTGTGTAGAGTTTTTTAGAAATTGATGTTGGAACAGAGATAAGTATTTGTTTATTCCAGTCCTTTACGTAGTCAAACACCGACTCATTTATAGACCTTAACTTGACAGAGTAGTTTTTAAATGTATCATAGAATATCTTAGTGTACGGGTTAGGTATAACCAAAAGGTTATATATGAAGTATTTTCCCTTATACTTTTTCTTTAATCTTGAAATGTATGTCGGAATACCAAAAAACAACAATATGTAGGATATCTTTGAAATTAAGACATCACTCTTTGATAGAAAATAGAAGTAAACCATTTTGTTATCTCTCGACATTTCTATCCAACCATCACCATCAAAATAACCACCTATGAAGTATTTTAAATCCTCTTCATACTCCATAACTACACTTGGGACATCCACACTATCTGATTTTAATTTAGATATGGTACTTGTAGAAACAAATTTGGATATTATATGTCCCACATTGAATATCTTAACCCCCCTTCTACCCTTTCTGTATTTAAGTCCCAGAGAGCATAGAAAGTCAACTATTTCTTTATTTTTTTGACTTATCGTTGTTCTGTTCCCATCAGCAACCCATAATCCCATTATATACGCGTTAATTCCGAGATTAGACCCTTTTTTAAGATTTACATCAAGTTTTCCCGGAACGATTAGATAATCTCCGGGTTTTATTTTTTCCGCCTCTCTTAGCACGAAATTGCCATTAGAATCTATAATCGGAAGTTTATGTGTTTTAGTTACTTTCAATATCCTACCACATCTTGTTTCTATTTTTATGAGTTTTGGTTCTGGTGCTGTGTATATGTATTTAACTTCATTTAATTCATACTTTGATTCGTTAAAGTTAAATGATAATGCTTTTGGACTGATTATGTGTCTGTTTACAAACACCTCCTTTATTGTTGTTATTTTGGGAGACCCGTCATTGAGGTATAGAACTAGTGTATCTTTTGATACACATTTGCCTACTCCGAGTTGACCAAAAATGCCAAATAGCACCATAATTATACATTTTCTCCAAGAATTTATATTTTTAAAAATTTAATAATACATATCTAATTTGTATGTTAATACCGAGAGCTGTTGAAATGATAAAGGAAATATACAAAAAGGGGAAAATTACGAGGAAGACGTGCGATACTGCGTTTGGTGGAATGTATTATTTTTTAACTTATTATCTAAGGAAGAAGGGATTAATAGAAGTGGATTCTGTTGACGGAAACACTAAATATTGGAGGTTAACCAAAAAAGGGAAAAGGGTTGCCGAACTAATAATGGAGATTGAGAAGGCGGTGAAAGAATGAAAGCTAAGATGTTGGTAATCCACACAGACTATACCGGTGAAATAATAAATGGTAAGATAGAAAAAGGATATTTCATTTCAAAGAAGATAGTTCAAGACGTTAGAAACGTTCCTTATATTTTGGTTAAGTTTTCAAGATTTGGAAGACCAGTTCCAGTTTTCCTTAGTAGAGCGTTGTTTATTACACCTTATGACTTGAAAAAGAGAGTTACTGAGAGAATTAGGGAGGATGGGACTAAGGAAGTAATTGAGTTTATAGATATAACGAAACTACCTAAAGAAGAGATGAGGGAAATTGAAAAGGCTTACGAGGCATTCATAGATTGGAAAGGATTTATGAAAGGACTTGGCGCTTACAAAGAAGGAGGTATGGGATTCGGTCTTGACGCTAAGAAAATATTTAGAATAATAGGTGGAATATTACTTGGTGTTGTCGGATTGATAATAATACTTTCCATATTCGGGGTGATACATTAGTGGTATCTACAATAAAGAGGTTCAAGGAAGTTGGTGGTGGAGAAGTATTCGGGCCAGAGGAAAGTATAGCGAGAATAATGATGAACTTGTTGGCCCCGGAACATCCAGAAATTCTAAAAATGACATCAGATATAACCGCGAGGGAAGTATTTTCTTTGAGTATATTAGATACGATTGACAAGAAGAGGGAGAATCCTAAGGTTAGAGTAATTCCCACTTTTATAGAAAATTTTTTGAGGTTTAGGGCGAGTATGTGGAGGAAGTCGAGAAAGGAGTTCTTGTTTTTTGTTGCTGGTATTAGGGAATTAGAAAGTAGGAAAAAGAAACAGAGTTTTGATTTATATGCTGGGTTGAGGTGATATTAATTATGACTGAGGAAGAAAAGAAGGAAGAAAGTAGGAAGGAGAAAATAAGGGAAATGTTGGAGATGAGTGAGGCGGAGTACGGATACTTACCAGAAGAGGAGGAAAAGAAGACGATAATCGAGGAAATAATGAAGTATTTACAAGAGGCGGCTAAAAAGAAATCCAGAGAAATCAAGGGTGTTGTATGATAGAGATAAGAGTACTGGAAGTTGAAATATCCCCATACTCAGAGAAGTTAGAAGAGATATGTAGAGATATGGTTAAAAAACTCACAGAGGGGACAGAAGAGGAATTAAGGAAATATAGGAATGTTTTGAACGTTGAGGTTAAATACGGATTCGTTCCGGAAAAAGAGAACAACAGGGTTTTTGTCTACATACCGATGTTGATACCAAAGGTTTTCACCAAAATTCCTATTTGGGGAAAGAAGAAGATTGAAAAACAGATTGATATAGTGATGACAAATTTGAAGAATTATTTAAAGGTAAACGGATTGGATGGGTTGAATTATAAGTATAGACTCCTGAAGAGTTGAACATAGAGTTAAGAATCTCACAACATTTCGAGTACTCTTTATGACAGATGTAATTAGATTCTATCAAGGAGGATATAGCGACTAACAAGAGTAGAATATCCTTTATTGTTCTCATTAAAAGAGTTCTTTTTTTAAATATGAGTAGTGAGAGCATTAAATCCCCTATTTTAATTGGTATTTAAAGTATATTTTTAAATAATTAATAAAAATCATTTTTAAATCACTCTTTCAAACATTCTTTTGGATAACCATGCCCGCAGTTGGAACTGAATACTTGAAGGGTATAATTATAGGAGCAGTCGTTATATCAGTAGTCGCCATCCTATTGAAGGACGTCATAATTGCACAGGCACAAGAAGCAAACTTGACACTCTTCTCACCAACATTGGTTGGTACAATAGGTGGAGCAGGACTATTATTCCTATTAATGTCAATATTCTTCTAAAATCTTCCAAATCTCCTTTCCCTTAATTTTTTAAATTTGTAATTCAAACAAAGTTTTGTGAATCCGGCATCAGGATTTATGTTTATAATTCTACTGATAATTTTTCTAATCATAACATACTCTATCGTTTTTGCTTTCGTCAATACCAGACCTGATGTTTTTTCGGAAATGCCATGGGTATTCCTCTTTTTCCCTATAATCATTTCGGTTTTGGGAGCGTACAAAATTTCAACACTTTATTTCGGGTGAAATAGTGGTTTCAATTTTTCTGATGTTTACTTAGGAAAATGGAAACAGAGGAAATATTAGCACTGGCTTTGATGATAGTTTCTATAATTTTCATACTCGTAGGACTGAGTAATATAGACGTTGCTTTTAACAGGTATCATTTGGCGTATTGGACAAAAAATAGAAAGTTACCATTGATAACCGATAGAAGCATTTTTGGGGACGAACAACCAATAGATGTGGTGTACACTAGGGGACAACTTCAATGTACTATCGGTGTTGGTGCGATATTTATAGCTATAATCCTACTGTTAGTAAAAAATAAAAGTTTAAAAAATAAAGTGAAATTATGAGAAAACTTGGCATTCTGTTGGGTTTGCTGGTTGGAATTTTGGTTTTTCAAGGAGCTTCTTTTGCACAAACCGATAGGATACCAGAAATCCACCCCCTATACTTTGTGACATACTACATAGATTCAACCGGTCTTTTCTGGGACGATGGAAACTTTTTTTACACTATAATTTATAGACAAAACACAACCATTGGATGGATATATTTTGATTTGGTAACTTATGATAAAGCGAATAGAATGCTTCACGACGTTAGAACGCTAGGTAGTGTTGGGAGTGGAAGATATTATACACAATATTATGTCAAGGGATGCGCTTTTCGATACTATGAAAATCAATCAGATTTTATTGCATGGTGCTGGATAGGTAATGAAAGTTTCACAGAGTTTATGGAAATAACACCTACTCAAGTCACAACTTTAAGTTATATATACGAAAATAGAGAACTAAAGGGGGTTGCAAACCCGCAAGATTACACGGGAACGAGATATAGGTTTTTACCAACAGATTATAGAGTTGGTGGAACTTCCCTAAAAATTTGGGATGGAGATTGGTTTGAATTATATGTTCCAACCCCAATAACTCAAATTTTCGAGGCTTGGGGGTTCTTTGATGTTCAAGCGCAGAAGTATTTTGTTTTTGTTATAGCAAACCACCAATCATACCCTGGATATCATTATTTGTATGTTTTGAGATACGATTCAAACAGAAATTATGAAACGACAAAGGTTATGCTAAATACGTTTGAAGTAGCATATATGATACCTTATGTTAGGGATTTGGGAAACTATAGGCTTATACTCTATGATTACACAAACAACAGATACTTGGATTATGAGTGGGAAACTTATGAAAATGGGGATATTGCGTTTGTTAGTATGGAAACATATTATTCATACTTTATACCTAAAACAAAGATTTACACCGACAGTGTAAGTGGTGCTTCCAAAAGAACATATAAAGCCGTCAATGTTCACGGTGTTGGTCAACTTCCCTTTATCCTAGAATGTACTGGAAATGGTTATTGTGAACTGGAATATGTGAGAGCGTATTGCTTAAACGGTACAATGATAAACAAAACAGTAAACTATGGATGGCATACGTGGGAGCGTCCTGAAACATTTTTCTTCTTTGATTTTGGATGTGAGTTTAACAAAACAGATTATCGAGTTTATATGTATGCAGGCCCCTACGAAACTATTCACACAACAACATACATAGGTTTTCACCCACAGGAAAATTTAGGCAGAACGAAGAAAAATATCTTTCTGTTCGAACCAGACGTATACAATTACGGAAACACAATATTTGCTTCTTACCAGCCAAAGACATTAACCTTAGATGTGGAACCAGAAGTTGGTGATAGTGAAACACCTTTCAATATAACAGTTACCCAACAAAATTTGGTAACCCCTTATGATTTAAGTATTTATGTAAAAACTCCACAAGACACAGATTATTGGTTATGGTTTACTGTAGAAGATTACACTGGAGATACTTATCAAACAACATTTATGGGAGGTCAAACTCTAGGTGATTATTGTTTCTATGCAGTAGCAGTAGATTCGGAAGGAAGTACTGTGCAGAGTAACATAGATTGCATGACCATTAATGAAACCATTTCTCCTTTAACCCCCTTCAACATATCTGTATATCCAACTGTTGGAACTAGAGATACGATATTTCAGTTTAATACTACAAACATAAGTGGAGGAGTTCCCCCCTATTACGTCTATGTAACAACTAATGAAAGTGCAGATAAGATACTTGTTTGTACTCTTGATGCACCAGGAAAGTGTGTTGGAACTTTCAAGCACAAGTACAGTGTTTTTGGAGTCGGATGGGCTAATGTTATAGGTCTAGTATATGACTCAAGAGGTTTTTGGACAAGGTCTTTAAACTCTGTTCCGGTATACTTCAATGTCCCAGAACCAGGGCCTCCTTTAAATGTTACTTTAACCATATCTCCAGAAACGGGAAACGATGAAACGATATTCTTGCTTTGTTTAAACATAAGTGGAGGATTACCACCATATACTGTTAATTGGTACGATAAAACTATACCGATGTGTACCAACGAGCAATATAACTTTTCAGCACCTTTTGAAATTTGTGAAAGGGTAATGTTTTATCCGGGAGACCACAGCGTTTACGCAATAGTAACGAGTGATGATGAACAGAGTGCAACAAGTAACACAGTTTCTGTTAGTGTGGAGTATTCAAGCGGAAGAAACTATAATGTCTGGATGGATTGTATAGGAGAGCTTGGAGAGGGAGTATATGGTGGGGTTACTTATCCAGGGCCTCCAGCACCTCCCAAATATAATCTAACTCAGCCTCTGGCTGGAATAAACGTAACGCTTTTAGAACAGTCTGGATACGGTTGGATTGTTCCATTCTTAACTCCAGCGTTTATAGTAGTTGCTGCTATAGTTGGAGTTGGAGCGGTAGTCGAGTACTATATTAGGAGTGGAGGAGTTGGATTTGCTCTAACTGTTATGTTTCTAAGTCTAATCCTCTGGTACTTAGGTTTCTTCCCAGCTTCAGTAGCGATACTAATAACGGTTTTGTGTGGTCTGTTTTTGTGGTATTTATTTAGCAGAATGGGGGGAGGGTAATGAATATTCCTGTTCAATTTTTGTTTGGATACCTAGTTTTCATATTTTTCATATTTTTCATTAGTACTTATGGTGGTATTCACGTGGTGGAAAACATCCCACCACCACCTTCATTTCCCCCTATGCCAACCTCCTTGGGTGATGTTTTGAATCTCTTAGCTTTTCCCTTCGAACTTTTGGGATACTTTTACCAGTTCGTTTTCATAACTTCGGTAAACTATCCTTGGTTATCTATATTTTTAGTCCCAGCGGCAATAATAATAGCCCTTCTTATTGCGATGGCACTAATAGAAATTGGGAAGGTTTTGGCTGGGTTGATACCCGGATAAGGTGGAAGATGAAAATGGTTGGACTAACAAAGAGTAAGATTGTTAAAATGGTGGTAGTTATTTTAGCTATTCTGATAACTATTCCATCTGTTCAAGCTCTTTGGGGATATCACAATGAATGTGTTTGGGAAGGCGATAGTTGGAAATGCGTTAGAGTTAAAGGTTCTGGAATTGATGAATGCACTACCGACTTGGATTGTAATTTACTTTCAATAAGCAAAATTTATAAGAAAGTTGAAGACATATATGCAAGAATAAGAAATGTGTACGGTCAGGTCAAGAAGACGATTAACGTATTCGGAACAGAGTACATTCCAAACGAGAAAGGAAGAATATATTTACAACTACTTGAAAACCAAGAACCGATTAATAATGCTTTGTGCTTGATAGATATATTCAGTCCAAACCTAACTCAAATATTTGACGATGCCCCCATGACCTATCTAAACGGAAGCGAGGGAATTTATTATTTTGACATGAAAATTCCAATGGAACCCGGAGTATATATGCTAACTGCGAAGTGCTTGTATATATTAGACCACACAGTAAATCATGCCGGTGATTTTACTCTAATCAGAGGAGAGGTTAGAGGAAGCTATCAGGATACATGGGAATACGATGGGGTTGGTCATTCGATTCGTGAAGATAGAGATGATAGATTAAGCGGTATATACTATTTTTATAACGTTAGCGTTCCTTACAACATAAGTAAGTTGTGTGTAATTTGGAGGGGAGGTTGGGACGATATTGGTGAAAACATTGGGATATATTTGAGAAACTTTGAGACGAATTCTTGGGACGAGCTTCCAAACAGAATATACTACTATAGTACTATGGTTTCTAACTGCGTAGATAATCCAACCCCGTATATAAAGGATGGTGAAGTTAGGGTCGGATTTAGTGATACTAGGACGAATTGGAGAAGAGGAACTCTTTTTACTGATTTGCTAGAAGTTCAAGCGTTTTATACTAGGTTTGGAGAAATTGAAATAATTAGGGGTGGTGGAGAAATTCATGTTAGGGATATAGCTAACCAAAATGTGGTTGAGGGAATGGTTACAGAAAGGTTAATTCAGAATCATGATGTTTGCATAAATAACACTACGCTCAAAAAAGAGATTTTAGTTGAGAAATGTTTCGATAATATTTGTTATAATACAACTAAAGTTGAATACATAGATTGTCCTTACGGTTGTTACGACAATCAGTGTCTGGAATCTCCAATTAAAAGATATATGAATTATATATTATTGTTAATAGGAATAGGTGCTACAATATTCATCTTGGCGTTGATGGTATGAAGACTTTAGATTCGAAATCAATCAGATGGCTTGAAATAATAGAAAAGAATACTGGAATTACTCCACTAAACATCTACGTAGATGATGATGGAGTTTACATTCTTGTCGAAGAACTTCTACCGTTTGGTTTTGTTAAGGAGTTAAGTAAAAGATTTGGAAAGAATATTTTTGTTTACAAGAAAGAAGACAATCCATTAAAATTGGTTAAAATTTATTTTGAGAAAGTTTTTGGAAAACCACCGACTATTGTGATTCAAAACAACGGGGGAAGGATTAAGATTCTTGTTGGGAATGTGTCTGAATACTCAAGGAAAAAGTTCGTTGCACTTAAAAAGTTTTTGAACGAAAACTACAACATAGATTTCGACACTTTCTCGGAGGTGAAAAAATGGATTCGGGTAGAATAGTATTCGGTGCAATTTTGATAATAGTTGGAGTTTTACTTATTGGAATCGCTAAATCCATACCTACTTTCGATAACATAGTGTCTATGGCCCTTTACGCACTTTCCGTAATTTTAATGGGTTTTGGTGTTATCCAATTTATTCCTTAATTTTCTTCGGTTCAAGCTCTTCCGCTCTACTCATAAATATTTTCTTCAGTTCACTTAAAGGAGTTTTTATTTCTCCGAGAGTATACGCCATAAAAAAGTAAATTATCATGCTCCTTACCAATTCACTGACATTCATTCTGTTGTATATTGCGTATTTTTTTATGAAGTTGTATAGAGGTTCTTCAAGCCTAATGTGAATGGTTTTAATCTTAGCCATCCGAAATTAAATTGTATCACAAAGAATTTAATTGTATCACACTTTCACTAACCGCTTGTAGAAAAATTAAAAGTAAAAATTTTATTCTACATTTTCTCCAATTGTATCACAAATCTTTAAAACCCATTAATAGAAATTTCAATCGTGGTTTTTAGAATTTTCAAACCAAAACCAGAAAAGGAGAGAATTCCGGGAGTTTTAAAACTATCTAAAACCCAAATTCTTGCAATAAAAAAGTTCTTAGATAAATTCTTCGAAGATACGGAAATCGCTAAGGAATCCATAAAACATCTTCAAGGTGATTTGAAGAAACTTAGAGAGCTGTTTGGTATTGCTTAATTTTGTATCACAAAACTTTATAAACCCCTTTTTCGAACCTTCGATTGGAGGATATCATGCCAAAGGTAACTCCTGAAGAAGCAATGAAAAAATGGGAAACTAACTTTTCAGCGGCAGCTCCTAAAATAATTGAACATGCAACCTCACCAAAAGCATCTGAAAGATACGTTAGAGAAATAGCAGCCTTCTTAGGAATTCCCGAGTCCGAAGTTAGAGATGAGGACGCTAGGAGAGTTGCTGGATTACAGAAATTAACTCCAGAGAAATTGAGAGAGAGAGTTGCTGGAAAAGGTTCCAAGTGGTACGAAGGAATGAAATACGGTTTCCTCAAGAAGGTTGCTTAAATCTGACTAAATCTTCTTTTCTGGTTTTTCTTTTTTGTATCACAAAATTTTAAATAGGTACGTATTTTTTCAATAATCATGGCAAACGAAAACGAATACGTTAGGATTGAAGCACCAGAGAAAATAGAAACACCAGAATTCAAGGAAGCTAAGAAAAAGATTTCCGAAATAGGAAAGATATTTCTGGAAACCATAAAGAAGATTAGGGGAACTCCTGAAGAAAGGGCTAAGAGAAGGGAGAAGCTTAAGGAAATTATGACAAAAATACTTGAAGGTCTTAGGAAGTTGGGTGAAGAGGCACCGGGAACTACAAGGGAATTTACGTTAGGCCCAAGAGAGGTCGCTCTTGCTTCGGCAAAAGGGGCTGTTGGAAAGGGAGATTTTGAGGCGTATGACATAGGAGACATAGAGGTTATCAGGTTCGGAAATTCGTTGGTTGTTGCGGCACCAACAGGAAAGGAAATATTTTATTTAGTAAAAGCACCACTATCTGGGATTGAAGTCAAAAAATTGTCTGAAATCTCCTAAATCAGTTTTTCAAGATTTTTCCTTGCCCTTTCAATGAATTTTCTAGCCTTTTCTAGCCTTTTTTCTTTAGGTAATAGTTCTATAATTCTAAATACTTCCGTCGCTCCTCCAAATTCCTCTTCAACACTTTTAGGTTCCAAAAGAATTTGCGCTCTAAGTAAATCTTCTAAAGCACCCGCTACAACAACTCTTTCGGTAAGTGGGTCAACCTTACCAAACACACTCATATTACCATCTCCAACTTTCTAAGTCCGGATACAACCTCCCTCATCTCCCTTCTCAACTCCTCTTTAGGTTTAAGTGTTATTCCGGGGATGAATATCGAAAACCAAATATCTTCTAATTTCTTCCTAATATCGTGAAGTAAACTTATGGTTTCCTGTTTTACAATCATCGAAAAAGAAATAGATTTGGAAGATTTAAAGGTTTGTATTACACTGTTTGGGTTAACTGTTTTAGTTTTCCCGACCTAATAAGTTCCACAAGTTTTTCAACTTCTTCAGGAGAGAGTTTTTCCAGTTCATCGATTAGTTCCATAGAGGAGACTCTTCCATCACCAGATAATCCCTTTAGAAACTCCTCTCTGGAAGAAGAAATATTTTCAACTACTTTCGATATCATAATTAGTGATTGCGGTTAGTTATTTAAATTTATTATTACATATTACATAAATATGAAAGAAACCAAGCCAAAGGAGAAGAACACTAAAGTTAAGATAGTTCTCTTGGAAAACAAGGATTATAGGATTTTGAAGAAAGTATCTAAAAAGAGAAAGGTCTCGATGTCCAAGTTGGTTAATGAACTAATAAAAGATTACCTTAGGGAGAGGGGTGTTGAAGTATGATTCCGTTCAAGTTTTCGATTAGAGAGGACATTTGGAAGAAATTTGTAGAAGAGTGCTATAAGGAGGACAAATCAGCATCAAGTATGGTAAGAAAGTTGATTAGGGAGAGACTCCAGTAATTTTGTATCACAAAACTTTAAATAGAGATATATCAACTTCTAATCAGTATATAGTAGACATGAATAGAGGTGAATCTGTGAAAAAAGTGGGAATTCCTCTGTTTTTATCTTTATTTTTCTTTTTGATATTGGTTAGAGTAAGTTTAGCAGCAACTCCAATTACGGATTGCACAGATATAACAAGTTCGGGAGAGTACTATCTAGCGAATGATATAGTTGTGAACAATCCTTATTGTTTTGCGATTTCTGATGGTATAACAAACGTCAGTATTGACATGATGGGTCACAAAATAACTATTAACTACAATGGAGCATCGTTGTTCTACATGAATACAGATTTTCCGATTAATGTTACTCTTATGAATGGCACTCTTGATACTACTAAAACCGTAAACACGTTCAACATAATGAGTGATTCGGTGATGTTTAAGTTAAAGGATATAGATTTTGTGGGTGACTTAGGTGCTTACAAATTTACTACTAGTACAAACGCAAACAATTTGGAATCCGCATATTGGGTCTATTTAGAATTCTTAGGTGGGACATCAAATGTTAGTGCTACTGGAGAGTTTTTAATCAAGACGTATAACCTAACTCGTATATTTGATTCAGATGTTAGACGAATAGAAATACATCAAAAAACATATGTGTATAATACAAAAACAGAAGAAATGAATATTGATGGAGAATTTCATATTTATGATAGTGAAATAGAGAGAGAATTACGGTTTGGTGATAAATCCTATTACTTAAGTTCATCAGAGATAGTAAATACTAGTTATTGTTCAATACCCATAGATGTTTATGAAAATACTTCGGTTGATATCTCTAGCGATTTTTCAATGATTTTTTCAAAAAATTCCGATTTAAATATAATTGGTTCACATCAGCCCCCAGACCCCTTTGAGTGTTATGGCATTAGTGTTGTTGGATATAATAGTAACATAACTGCGGAAACTTTAGAATTGGTTAGCGTTGTTTTGGATAAAAGTAACTTTAATGTTTCAGATATAAATCCAGACCTAATTGTTTGTAATGATAGTACAATTTATTCGGATTATATGTATAGTGGAATAATTTATTTAGACGAATGTTATATGAATATAGAAAGTTCGTTTGAGTTGCATCTTTCTGGAAGAGTAAGAGATTCGGTAGCCGAAATTGTCCCTCCCATTTGGTTTGATGGTATAACGTTAGATAATGTAACAATTTACAATGACCACAATCTTATCTTGGCGAACACCCCAAATAAAATACACATTCTTGATAGTTTTACACAAATACTCAACAATGGAATTTCAATAACAATTTCTGGAAATGTGGATTTTTCGTTTTCACAAACTATGCATCATATTGAAGTTAGGACATTTTACTCTAAAGAAAAGTCTTTGCTTATGTTTGTCGACAACGGAGGAACGCCTGGGGTTACAGTTACCTACATAATTTCTGGGTTAAAACCAAACACTCTATATAACGTTTATGTGGATGGTAATTTGGTTGACAGTTTATTCACAGATGAAAATGGTGCTTTGTCGGGCTTTGACGTAACTTATCATTCTCCAGTAAACATTACTATAGAAGAGAATAGGTATTTAATTACGGATTGCACTACCATAGATTCCCCCGGAACTTACTATCTAGTAAATGATATAGATGCTAGCGGATATGATGTTTGCATAAACATACAGTCAGATAATGTTGTTTTAAATGGAATGGGGCATAAGATTTACTTCCCAGTAAATACAACAAATAAAGCGGCGGTTGGTTCTGGATGGCAAACAAATGTTACTGTTAAAAATTTGACTGTTGAATACGGTGAAGTTGCAATAAATGGGTACAATAACACTTACGAAGATATTAACCTTTATTATGGTAGAATGTACACAAATTTAAACTCAAACAACATAATACTTAGGAATATAAACTTTTACGAGCATCCAGCAAATGGATATGAAAATTTGGATATAACGGATGATGTTTACAATATAATTATTGAGAATGTCTACTTTAATGTCACTCCAACAACTTTCCCAGTAATGTTTGTTAGAATTGGTTCTCACGATATTTACATAAAGAATCTTACTGCGATTGGTGATGGAATTAATTTTGACCAAAGCAGCATTTATAATGTTGTTTTAGATGAGTATACGTTCAACTGGGTAGATGGCTCATGCTTACCGATTTACGGTGGGGGAAATGGGCTTGTAATTAAAAACTCGTGGATAGAGTCTGGTGATGGTGGTGACAGTATAATTTTCGATTCAAGCAATACAATAATCGAGAACACTAACTTTATCGGTGGGACAAACCTTTACATAAAAAGGTGTGAAAACATAACCTTGAGAAACCTCTATGCCGATAATAGTATCATCTTTCAGGAGTGGACTAAGAATGTTAAGATTTTGGATAACTGGGTAAATTTGGACATAATATTTGATGGAGGTTGGGTAGAAAACTTGTATATGTATAACAACTCTCTTTCAGGAAACATACTAGCGTCTGCAACTAATCAATATATGAAAAATGTGTGGATTGAAAACAACAGTGCTTCTTTCTTATTACTGGTATTCGTGAAGAATGCAACAGTATGTAGGAACACGATTCAATCCTATTATATATCAGATTGGTATTATATACAAGAGCATCCATTTAAGAGCGATGGAGTGTATGTAGGAGAGCAGTGTAAAGTCATAGATAGTGGAATAGTTGCAGAGGACTTAAGTGGTGTGTCTTTTGGAGTTGCCAACAATACTGCGCATTCAAGAAATTGCGACCTAAGTTTTGCATGTGTTGCCGATGGAGGAACTCATTATGTGTATGATGATACTTCCTTCCCCATAAGGATTGAGTATACAAACGATATGAACACAACAATTGCTCACGTACTTGGGCCAATAACAATAAACACATCGGCATCACGGATATATGACACATATTTAATTGAAATAGATAGAAATGTTATCTCATATACAAGAGAGTTAGTGAAGTGGGTAGACAATAAAATTGGGGGAGGAAGTGCAAACATAACCTATAGGGTTTGTGGACTTTATCCATCAAGAGATTACAAATTATACATAGATGGGGAGTTAAACAAAACATTTACCACAGACTCAAATGGGTGTACACCAGAATTTATACTAGAGTATCATTCCCCACATGAAATAACGATTGAAGCTTCCCCAACACCTCCTCCAAAACCAACATCTTTCATGAAGTCACTGCTCGGAATAGGAATAGTTACATCTTTCGCCGCCTTCGTACTTTCCCTTATTTCATCCCCAGAAATATCAGTCGAAAGATTACTTAAAATCATAGGAATAATAACAGCAATCCTCATCCTAATACTAACCTACGGAATGCTCTAATTGTATCACAAAGTTTTAAAACTAATTTTCCCGAATTTGTATTGTGGTCAGAAAAACCATTACCAGAAATCCATTTTTCGACATTTACGAGTTCCCATTCTATAAACTCGTTAATATGAAGAAAGTGCCGAAAAGGTTGTCTAGGTTGATAGAAATAGATACTCTAGTAACAAGAGGTAGAAAAGCCTTTTACTCCGGAAGGTTGAGTGAAGCGCAAAGGTATCTTAAAACCGCGTTGAGGGTTCTCAGGAAACTGAAGGGGAAAGTTAGTGAAAAAGACTATGATAAAATCAGTCGTTCAATAACGACCATGTTAAAGGGAATATACACCAACGAACCCTATGCCTTTTACAGAGGGTATACTTATTGGAAGTTTGGTGCTGGGGGGTTGATTAAAAATGCTTTCAAAGTACTCTAACCCTAAGAGAAAGAAAGCGGTTATAATTAGAAAGAAGAGGATTGTGATACCAGCCGAGTTAGCTTGGTCAATGGTTCAGTTGTTGAGGGAAGCTTCGGATAAGGCGAGGAGTATTTTGGATAGGTTTGAAAGGTGGATAACTCCTTACGAAAAGTCCGGAATTTACTATTATCCGATGTATGTTAGAGCGGTTCTAGAAAGTAAATTGAAAAAAGTATCTTAATGTGTTACAAATCTTTAAATATTCTCGTTTAAAGTTCTTCATTTATGAGAGGAGAAGACATAATTGACGAAATCATAGATGAACTAAGGTCTAGAGTCAGAGAACTTGAGAGGAAGTTGGAAACGTGTTTTTACGACAGTATTTTGGCTGAAATTAAAGAGGTAACAGATTTACCCATAGAAAGGTTGAGTGAAAGAGAAAAGGAATCCCTTGTGGAACATGTTGTTGAGAACTTGGATTACCATTTACCGGATTGGGTAGATGAGTGGGTTGAGGAACAAGGTTTGGAAGAAAAATTGAAGAAGGTGGTGTAGAATGGAGGAGGAAGAGTTAACCCCAATAGAAAGGAGATGGGTAGAACACTTTGCTGAAGGAATAGCGAGGTTTTTAGCGAGAGGAGGGATTGCAGAAACTCCGGAAGAATATAGAAGGGAGGTCGAAGAAATAAAAAAGATTGCTCTAGAACCGGGAAGTTTCCTGTATAAAGTTGCCAAGAGGTGGAGGAAGGGTTTAATAGAGAGGTTCTTAGGAATACCTCTAGAAGAACTTAAGAAAATGTCTGGAGAGGAAGTTAAGAAAAAAATACTCGAGAAGGTGAGTTAGAGATTATGGAAGATGAGGACAGTATCCTACCACTTAATCTTAGACCTGATACTATCTGACGAGAGGTTTTTGTTAGATAATAATCTATTGATGAATATAATAAAATCTTCATGTATAGAATCTGGGTTGAAAATAGTTAAAGAAGACTTCTACAAGTTTAACCCTCATGGTTTTACAGGAATGTTTATTCTTTCCACATCTCACGTCACTTTTCACACGTTTCCCGAACACAAACTGATTTACATAGACATTTTCTCGTGTGATAGGAAAAGGAAAGTTGTTGAGGCAGGTAACAGAATAATAAAGTATTTGAAACCGAAGAAGTATAAGATGATTTTGTTCAAAAGGTCAAAATCAGAAATTGTATCACAAAACTTTAAATAGAAAACCTTCTTTCTTTCAATCATGTCAGAAAAGAAGGATGTTGTAGAGGAAGCTATAAAACTTCTACCGAAGGAATGGGAAGTTGAGATAGATGTCGAAGAATACTTTCCTGATTGGGAAGAAAAGACGGTAATACCGATATTTAATTTTGATACTTTGGAGGAAGGAGAGTACGAGTACATACAAGAAATGGTTAAGGATAGATTGGTGGAGGAGGGCTATTCGGAAGAAGAGGCGGAAAAGGCGGTTAAGTCAGATAAGTTCTTAGATTCCCTATACGATGTTCCGATAGAGAAGTACGTAGTTCTCCCAAACATAGGAAGGGTTAAGATAAAATGGGAAAGGACAGACCCGTGGAGAGGATACTACACCCTCGAACTACCTACTCCGAAAGAAGCGAAAGACCAAGAACCCGCAAAAATAGATTTGGTTTATATAGCGAGAGGTGAGGACAACGATAGGTTTGTTAATTTAACCAAGGATTTACTGAGGAAAGCGGGATTCGAGGCAGTAGCGGTTGCATTACCATCTTCGAATGTTTTTGCGAGTAACGTATCACTAATTGTAAAACCTGTTAA